>Ga0080006_1151689_pt1 | contig 266009 bp, 235 predicted proteins | sample RS3BMetagenome_FD_69209 | JGI IMG/M metagenome (GOLD analysis project Ga0080006, IMG submission 69209) | Ferric oxide microbial mat and aquatic microbial communities from Rainbow Spring, Yellowstone National Park, USA - RS3B (SPADES... ...
TCTATCTTGGGTTTCGTCACCACAAGCATAGAGGTAGGATCGTAGATTTGGAAATCACGTGGCTCACTTTCAATCTAATCAAACGCTACAAAAGTGGCTCAAAACTACATTAGCAAAGACAACGGTGGTGAACAAGAACGTGAGTTAGCAAATTTATACATGAAACGTGCTTCTGCAGTGAGTGACAGATGGCCTCGGACAGCATCCATGTTAAGAAGAATATCAGCAAGTTATCGCCGTGATGCGCAACGAGAAGATGTAGATGCCGAATTACGCGAAGACATGGGACGTTAAACAACGGGCCTTTATCATCTGAAAATGTAATTCGGATCGTTAGTTTAAGGGTTCGAATATTTCAAAATAGCAGTGTTCAGAACAGTGCATGACACGGTAGCTTACAGTATCGTTTATAGCAAAGAAGGATACACGCAAGAAGACATGAACCGATATTTTACATGATTATTCATTAATGATTGCTTGGTTCCGGAACTAAAGGGCTCAAATGTGCAATAAGGCACGTGGGATCAAACTGAATTAATATTCCTATTTCTTGCTTCGGGTCCGTCCGCAGAAGGAGTTCCGGGGTACAAAGGTCACTCGGAATGCGGATTCAGGTCAAGCAAACGAATGTGGGTATACCCGGTTTTCCGTTGTCGATCCTTTTTTTATTGACAACACCCGCTGCGCGTTGAGTGCACGCGACGCACGACAAGCGCATCCGCGATCAGGATCGTTCGCTATGACCCCTACGGATGCACGGACTGTCGCCTACAATTCTCCCGCTTGTTCGGCCTGCCGCCTGCCCCGCAGTTCCATCGTAGGATGCGGGATATTTCGGTATTCGAGACTCAACCTTTGGGTACCATCGGCCAGTGTCTGTACGGCGATGGAGCGAATGGCCATGTGCAATAGGTGACGTCGCTCCGTTTGCTGCAATTGATCTAAGGGAGAGAGTATCCGCTCCAACAAATCCTCTAAGGCCTCGGGTTGCAGCAATCGGCCCAAGTCCTCCCTGCACGTGGCGATCTCTTCCGCGCGGTGCTGCAGGCTTTTTCGGACCTGCGCCACCGCCTCCTGTATCGTGGTTGCATCCTCTCCCTGGGCCTGTTTCCAGCGATCTGCCTTCTCCTCAACCACCCGAAGTTCCTCGTTTACGCCGATCGCATACCGAGTCAACTGCTGCATCAGGTCAGTGATTTCACCGGCGATCTCCTGCATGCTGAAATGCTGCGCCAGGTCCAGGCTCACCTGCGCCAACACGACCTCTTCAAGCTGCTCCACGTCGTAGCGCTCCTCGCAAACGGGGCAAAAGTAATAGCGCAGGGGGTTTCCCGCGCGGGTATGCGTCTGTCGGATCACGCCGCCCTCCCGCTTGACGCGATTTTTGACTTTTAGTGTTTGTTCACACTTCACGCACCGTACCAGTCCGCGCAAAACATAGGATGTATCCCCTGGCCCCACGGTGCGATCGGTGCGTACGGCAAGAGTAGCTTGAGCCAGATCCCAGAGCCATCTTGGCACAAGCGGCGGATACTGTGCATAGCGGATACCCCCTTCGAGAGCGGGGGTGCTGTTGTGCTTGGAGACGCGGCGACCCCATGTTGCTACCCCGATATAAATCGGGTTATGCAAGATGTGCTGGATAGTCGTGGGAGATAACGTCTCCGACTCACCAAAAAGCCGAAAATCCGCCACGATCCGCGCGATATCGCGCACCGAGTGACCCCAAGCGGCCAACTCAAAAATGAATAAGACCACGGGATAGTTACTATCTGGCAAGATGGCTGTGCGCGTTAATCCCCCAATGCCCATTGGCAGTCGCCCACCAGGGCGCAGATGACGGCGGAGCAAATACGCCTGCACATCGTGGGCCATATCCGATTTTTTTTGAGATTCGCTCGCGGCATTGATCAACTCCTGGATGACGGATGGAGCACGAGGGTCCCACTCTTCCCGTGTCTCTGATTTGTAATATTTGAGTCGGCTATTGCAACTGTGGGCCGGCAGCACGAAATCGTAAAAAAAGTCAGCGATCGAGCGCGTGAGGCGCGATTCGTCGAAAAATATGACCGCATCAATCTCGCGGTTGGCCACCGCCGTCAGCATATCTTGTATGGCGGATCGATCTCCCGCCGCGTAACTATAGGCGCTCTTCCCCTCCGCAAAGGTGGCGACGATCTGAGCGTTAATTCCCTGTTTCTGCAGCTGCTCGATCATCGCAAGATTTTTTTCTATCTGCGTACCCATGCCGCTGTCGTATTGCTCTTTGGTCGAGACGCGGAGATATTGCCCCACACGCAGCGCGCTCATACGGCGTTCGCCGCGTCCAGAAATGCGGCGCCATAGTGGGTCACGACGATCGTCTCGGCAGTGATCGTCAGGGAGTGAATCAGCAGGGGAGCAAGTGCCAAGGGGCTGTCCGCCGCCTGACGCCGCAGCGTAGATAGCGCTTGTTGCACGACGTCTTGCGTGTCGAGCCACAGGGTTGCCAGATGTGCCAGTCTTTCGTTCACTTCGCCAATTTCAAGTTTCATGGCCTGATACCTCGACAACACGTCCTTACGGATCGGGCTATCGAGTTGTGACACAATCTGCTCGCATAGAGTTTGGCGCTGTATCTCGAGTTGCGACTTACGCCGCTCTTCACTTTGCCGCAGGGCCGCGATTTCTTCGCGTGTGACCTCCTGTAGGCGTGACCACTGCATACGCTCGACGAGTTCCGAGAGCGCCGTCGACACCGCCGCCTCGACCGCCGCCGTCGCTGCCCTCGTGGCAACCTTGCAGCGGCAGCGGTAGTATTCCACCCCTTTCTGAAGCCGTATTGTCATCGCCCGACCACAAGACCCACAGCTGACCGGTATACTCGCATCGAGCATCCAGGTCGTTGGGGTCGGTGCACGTTGCGCGACAGTAATTCCCCAGACGGCCAATGTGTGGCGATTTTGCAAGATGGTCGACAGAGGAACCATGGGCTCGATGTGGCGCAGCGTCTCCGTCGTGCCGTCTTCGCCGATCAGGGCCGCGGCGTAAAAGGGGTTTTGTAGCAGTACCGCCACATCCCTCTTGATCGTTTTTTTCCATTTTTTTCGAAATGCTGTGAAATCCTCTGCATCGGTAACCGTGGAAAAATCGGTGAACAGCGACACTAGATACTCGTATTGCGCCTCGTCGACCACGTAGTGCGCCTCCACCCCCTTTCCTACACGGCGAAATCCATAGAGACACGACGGGTAGTAGCACCGTGCGTCTTGCGTCCTTTGGGCGATGCGATTTCCTTCCATTTGACTGTTCAGCGCCAGCTGCGCTTCTTGAACTATTCTGGTAGTAAATGGACTAGCCCCCCGTGCGGTGTAGACCACTGAGACGCCATGCTTGGCCAACAGCGAGAGCAGTCGGAGGTATTCCTGAGTTTCCCGTGCGAGTCGGTCCCGGTCATAAACGATCAGGATGGCCACCTCCCCCCGCCGAATCATCGCCAGCACCTCATTGAGACCTCGACGATGGCTGAGTGGCACCTGTCTGGCGCTGACACCATAGTCCTCAATCACTCGGATCTGGTCAACGCCATACCCGAGCTCGTTGGCCTTACGGAGTCCGAGGTCCAGTTGCACGGCCATGTCTTGCGATCGACTACTGACGCGGGCGTAAATCACTGCGACTTTCAATGCGATCTACCTCCCTCTTAGTCGGGCTCAGGCGGCATCGCATGTGCCTCTGCGACGGGCATGTGACGGAGCACACGCGCGTACAGATCGCCTGACGGCGCTCCCGCAATGCGATTAAGTATGGTACGCGTGATCAAGTGCCGTAACCAGCGGTCGAACTCCGCTTTGTCTTCCGTTTCGTATACTACTTTTTGAATGTTCATTTGCAGTCCCCTACCCCTGTGATGACGTAGAGGTAGGGTACCCAAATTACGGACGATCCATTACTTTCCACGGGGGCGATGCGGTCTCGCCCCACGCACAAGCAATAGACGAGCGGTTGCCCGTCGAGTCGGGGTCGCTTTGACGCGCGGGGTCGGAAGTTTGGCCCCCGATCCCGCGCGTACGACGGCGATCTGACCGGTTTGACACACGGTAAGCGGGTAGTCATGATGGCACAGGACGGCGATGCGCCTCCCAAATTCGGACATACGATGCGACGGTAGCCGCTCCCACTGCCTGATGCTCCGCCGCGTGCCGGATAATGCGCGCCGCCATCGCGGCCATCGCCTCGTCTCGTGCGCGTTGTGCCGTATCCGGATGGCCCATTACATGTCTGCCACGGGGGAAAAGCGATCATGGCGCTCTTGGATTTCACTCGCCCACAGATAAATGTAATGATTTACCATATCCATTGTGCTGTGACGCAGGATCCGCTGGAGCGTAAACGCGTCCCCACCGTTCAAGATCCATAATTTCGCAAATGTGTGGCGCATCGTGTGGGGAGACACGCGCACATCGCAGATCCCGGCCTGTTGCCCGTACTCATGCATCCGGGCTTGAAACGTCCGCCGCGAGACGGGCGTACCCGCCAGCGTCACAAAGACCGCTCCCGTCGCTGGACGGCCGCGCACCGCGAGATACGTCTCCAGTTTTTTGGCCATCGCTTGCGACATAGGCACATCGGATAATTTCCCGTTTTTTCCAGGAATACTGCGTAGGAACCTCCGGGTGGTGTCAATTTGATCGACCTGCAAGTCCAGGAGCTCGCGCAGCCGCAGACCGGTGTCGGCGAGCAGTTGCATCATCGTCCGGTCCCGCAACCCGCAGAAGGTTTTCCCACTTGGCTGGGCGAGCAAGTCGTGCAGTTGCGGCTTGGTAAAACTGGGTATCTCTGTGTCTTGCGCTTGCATTTTGACTACGCCGGAAACCGGATTGGTGAGACAATACCCCGCAAGCCCAACATAGCGAAATAGCTTGTCCCATGTTTTGCGGCGACCGATCACGGTATTGGGCTTTAGACCGCGTGCCCGCATCGCGTCAAATGCTACTTCGAGTGCGGCGCTCGTGACGTCTCGTACCGCCGTTTCGAGGTCGATGTACTTGCCCACCGCGCGGATATTGTCACGGTCGTGTTTCATGGTATATTGCGACAACCCTTTTCGCTCTTGCTGTTGGAAAAATTCGGTAATCACTTGTGCGAGCGTTAATTCGCACGCGGGGGCCCTGCGATCCATGGGTAACACATTGTTTCGATGATGCATACGAGTCACTACTTTCCGATATGACTTAGGTACTGTGAGGCGATGGTGCGGTAATTCGGTATTGCTTTATAGACATCAAAAAGCCAGGTTGCGACAAGCGCACCTGATCCAAGGAATTCTTTCCGTTCCCATGGTCACAAAAAACAGACCAGACGGCTGCGGAGTATTGTATAGGGAATAAGACTCATTCTCAGTCGAAGTAATAGGGGGTAGGAAGGGAAAAACAGCAACTACCCTGCTGTGGACGTAGAAATCCACGATGTCATAATGGCTATCAAATAACAATAGCCCACGGACCCGCCAAGTGCGGACCCACGAGGTTGCCTTTCGGCACAGCACCGATTCCACTAGGGAGCGGTGCGAGGCGGGCAGCGTGGAGGACACGCCACCTGCGACACTTTTGTAACGACAGCGTACGACATCTGCTTTCCTCTGTCAAGGGGTATTTAGGCAAGTGAAAAATTTATTGCGCACTCGTAGGCCACCCCGACATCGGCGCAACCCGAGCTTGCCACCTGGCGGTCATGGCCCCGGCGTTTTTCGATCCGCGTCCGCGACCGCCTCCAATTATTAGGGCAACTGATGCTCGACGAGACTGAAGCGACTGTGTTGCTGCTGCACGTCGCTGCTGTACATGTCCACGTACAGCCGCACCGTCTCAAGCGATCGATGGCCAAGAATGCGCTGCAACGTGAAAATGTCCCCGCCGGCCAAGATGTAAAATTTGGCCATCGTGTGCCGAAACGTATGCGGCGACACGCGCACCCCGGTAATCTTGGCTTTTCTCCCGTAGTCGCGGATCGCTTCTTGAATATGTCGGGCTTTGCTCGCTTCCCCGTCCACGGTCACGAACAGGGCGTCCGTCGCCAGCCCGCCTCGGGCTTCGAGATACTCCATGAGCGCCCGGCGCATTTTTGTCTGAAAGGGAACCCGGCGAGGTTTGCCCCCTTTGCCGTGTACGAGGAGGTGACCGGCTTTTAGATCGAGATCGGGCAGCGTCGCCCCCAGACACTCGGAAATGCGGATCCCGGTTTCCAGGAGCAAGAGCATCAAGGTGTAATCGCGCAACCCGGTAAACGTATGACGATCCGGCTGACGCAGCAAGTGCACCAGTTGCTCCTGCGTAAAGGTCTGGATGACGACCTGTTCGCCTTTGATCAGCGGCACATCGGCACTGTCGTCGCGCCGAATCATGCCTTCGCGGTGCATAAACTGCAGCAATTTACGCACCGAACGCACCCGACCATTGATCGTATTGGGCTTCAGGTGCAGGGTGTCGAGCATATAAAACACAAAATGGTCTTTGAGCAAGGCACTGGTGAGATCCCGGCCGTCTTGGATGACAATCCCCTGCTTCGCGAGTATTTTCTCAAGGGCGGTGATATTTTCCCGGTGCCAGCGCTGCGTATGGCGCGCAAGCGCCCGCAGGTCTTTTAAAAACAGCCGTTTTGCCTCGCCCAGCGACCACACCGCCGATTCGGGTCGGGTGCTCTGCGGTTCGTTCTCATCGACGGGCTCGACCCGTACCACCCGATTCACGCGTCTTGTTCTCATTGGCGCCTGCTCCTTTTTTTCGGAGACGTGTGCGGCTACTCCCCCACCGCACACGTCTTTTTTAGTATGAGCACACACGTCTCTTGCACGTCCCCGGCAAAACCGGCCCATAAAATAGAAAAAAGGGCTTCGCGGCAAAAAGCGCGAAACCCCTTATGGCATATGGTATTTTACGATGTTTTGGTGTCGAGGACGGGACTTGAACCCGTACGAGTTACCTCACACGCCCCTCAAACGTGCGCGTCTGCCAATTCCGCCACCCCGACACGTTGAATTAACTACATCAATATAGCAAACGGCCAAAGACGCTGTCAAGCGTCAAACGAAGTTGCAAAGTCGTGTGAACCATCATCAGGTAGTTCCGAACTGACGCACCCCAGCGAACCCCGACGTACCCAAGCGTATCCCGGTGCAAATTGGCGTTGCAGTCGCCACAATTGGAGATATCCAGGGCCGCCTCCGGACACACCGCCGTCATACCCCAAACTTGCCCATCCAGTCAGTAGAATCGTCTGAAGATCTGATACGTGTAGAGTACGCGCGCAACAAAATGGCGCGTCTCACGCACTGGTATGTCTGCAAGCGCCACTTCGTCGCCAGACCAGGCGCCATCCTTTAACCAATGTTCCACGCGATTGGGTCCCGCGTTGTAAGCGGCGATCGCCTCCGGAAGCTGTCCGTGGAACAGTTTGATCAAATAGGCGATATACCATGATCCCAATCGAACATTCAATGTGGGTTCGGACAGATCTATGGGCCTGCGCAATTTCATGCCGATTTCTCCGGCAGCCCATGAGGCGGTTTGAGGCATAAGCTGCATCAGGCCGACCGCGCCCGCGTGTGACACATCATCTTCCTGAAAGTGGCTCTCCACGCGAACAAGCGCCGCAACAAGCAGAGGATTCACATTGACTACCCTGGATTCCCGCTGGATCATGGGATAATAATAAATCGGGTACACCGTTTTCCAAAACGCCGGAACATTGAGAAGGGAGATCAGCGCCACAAGCAGCACGAAAGCAGCGATAGCCCGAATCCGCACTGTGAAGCCAACCCCGCCGCCGCGTCTCGGCATCCCGTCAACTCCTTTCGCTTCAGTCCATCCGCGATTCAGCGAATGACTGCTTTCGTCACGACCGATCGGTCAAATGTTCCTTGCATACGCGCGCCGTCGACGGCCATGGTGCGCAACACATTGCCAAGCTCTTCAGCCAGCCGTGGCACGGTTTCCTCTTCACCAACATTTTCCACGATCACGTCAGACATCCGCCGCTTTTCCTCGATATCCATCTGTGCCTCTATACGCAGAGCGGCCTCGTGTTCATTCAATCCATTGCGCTTCATTAGCCTGGCGAGTTGCAGTGGAACTGGCGCATAGACAAGCACTGTTACATCTATCAGTGTATGCACGCCGACCTCAAACAATAATGGAATATCCAGAACAGCCACTCGGCGAGCGTCCATCCCAGCATACATCTCTGCCTTTCGCCACATGGACTCGCGAACACGTGGATGAACAATCCCGTTCAGTCGCGCACGGGCGTCTGGGTCGGAAAAAATCAGCGCTCCCAGTTGCTGGCGATCGAGTGTGCCATCAAGCTCCACATACTGCTCTCCAAACGCGGCAATAACCTCGCGCAGTCCATCCGTTCCTGGCTGCACAACCTCGCGCGCCAGGACATCCGCATCAATGATGAAGAATCCCAGCCTGATCAACTGCCTGGCAATCGAACTCTTGCCGGAAGCGATACCGCCCGTCAATCCTACAATCACAACGCCACCTCCGAAAGCAAACTCCGTTGTAGGCGCATGTCTGCATCCGTTGTAGGTGCACGTCTGCCCGTTGTCATGCGCACGTCTGCATCCGTTGTAGGCGCACGTTTGCCCATTGTCAGGCTCACGTCTGCATCCGTAGTAGGCACACGTCTGCATCCATTGTCAGGCGCACACCCTAACGGTGAGACAAGGCAATCGACGATTTGCGTGATATTGTCGCATGACGCGGTGGCTGTTGGCAATGGATGCAGACGTGTGTGCCTCTTCCCGCCACCCGCCCCTTTATGATGGGGTTTCCACAGTTTGCGCATGCCTGGCCCTTTTTCCCATACACCTGCAACGCAAATTGGTATCCTCCTGGATCTCCGAATCCATTCACGTACGACTTGACCGAACTGCCGCCCTGTTCAATAGCCTGGCTGATCACCTCGCGCACCGCAGAAGCTATCGCTGAGGCATTGCCGGCTGACAGCGTATGAGCCCGGCGTTCCGGATGCACACCAGCGCGAAACAGCGCCTCATCAACATAAATATTGCCCAGTCCGGCCACCACTGTCTGATCGAGCAGCACCGCTTTCACGGGCGCACGCCGACTGCGAAACGCCGCCAGCAGATACCTGCCGTCAAAATCGTCCTCAAGCGGCTCGACCCCAAGATCGCGCAAGCCTGGCAACAGGTGATATTCCGTATGCGCCAACAGATCCATGGTGCCGAATTGCCTGACATCCCTGTACCTCAACTCGGTGTGCCCGACAAACTGAAAAACAATATGAGTATGAGCTTCCATTGGATCACCGGAGCTGTAGAAGCCATATCGACCTTCCATCCGCAAATGAGACACCAGCACATCAGTATCCAGAGCTATCAATAGATATTTGCCGCGCCTTCCCACACCTCGAATCGTCTGTCCAGGCAGGCGGGCACAAAACTCAGGAACAGTCGGCGTGCGCACAATGCGGTCCAAATGCACATCCACCGAGCGAATCGTCTGGTCAACGATCAGCGTTTCAAGGCCGCGGCGGACAGTTTCAACCTCGGGCAGTTCAGGCACAGCGATCAACTCCCATTCCCTGATTTCGCCCCGCCGCACCTACTTTGCGTCGTACCAGGTGGGCCCGGCGTGCAGATCCACCTTCAGGGGAACCGACAAATCCACCGCTCCCTCCATCGCGTTTCTGACGTGGTCTGACAGTATGGAAAGTTCCTCCACAGGACACTCAAACAGCAGTTCATCATGCACCTGGAGCAGCATCCGCGCTTTCAGTTCCGTCGTACGCAGCAGCGCCCCCAGTTTTACCATGGCTATTTTAATGATGTCAGCGGCGGTGCCCTGGATGGGTGTGTTCATCGCTGTGCGCTCGGCAAAGCTGCGCTCATTAAAGTTGCGGCTGCGAATCTGCGGCAGATACCGCCTTCGCCCAAGCACCGTCTCCGCATAGCCGCGTTCCCGCGCCTGTTCGACCGATTCCTCCATGTACTGTTTGACGCCTGGAAATTTGGCAAAATACTGCGTGATAAAGTCTGCCGCCTGAGCGCGTGAAATATTGAGATTCTGCGACAATCCATAATCGCTGATGCCGTATACGATGCCAAAATTGACCGCTTTAGCCTGGCGGCGCATCAGCGATGTGACGCGTTCGAGAGGCACTTCGAAGACATCGCTGGCCGTGCGCGTGTGAACGTCTATATCGTGCAAAAACGCGTCAATGAGTGCCTCATCTTGCGAAAGATGCGCCAGAATTCGCAACTCCACTTGAGAATAGTCCGCAGATACGATCAACCACTCCCGATCGGTCGGCACGAAGGCCTGACGCAACCGCCGCCCCTCCTCCATGCGAATCGGGATATTTTGCAGATTGGGGTCCGCGCTTGAAAGGCGGCCGGTCGCAGTCATGGCCTGATGAAATGAGGTGTGCACCCGCGACTGCGGCTCGCGGACCACGCGCAGAAGGCCCTCCACATAGGTGGACTGCAGTTTTGCAAGCTGTCTGTATTCCAGGATCAGCGAAACAATTTCACTGTGCGGCGCCAATTTTTCAAGAACATCGGCGCTTGTCGAATATCCTGTCTTCGTTTTTTTAACTGGCGGCAGCCCCATTTGGTCAAACAGAATCTCACCGAGCTGCTTCGTCGAGTTGATGTTGAAAGGATGGCCTGCCAACTCATAAATCTGCGCGGTCAGTCTCTCGATGCCAGTCGCAAGCTCTCCGCCAATCGTCTCCAGCCGCGATACATCGAGACGAACACCGTACAACTCCAACTCAGCAAGCACAATCGCGAGGGGTGCTTCGACCTGTTCATAGAGCGGGGTCAATTCGTAGTCATCCAGCATCTTGCGCAGTGCGCCATAAGCCCTGAGCAACCGCCTTGCACACTCGATGTGCGCCCATGCCGCACCAGCGCCAGCCGACTCCAGCGCTTCACGCAGCGCTTCCGGCACCTCTTCTTCCGGCAACGCTTTCTCCAGTACAGCGAGCAGATCCGGCTCCCCCTCTGACGTATGAATCAGATACGAGGCGAGCAGAGTGTCAAACATGTGCGGGCAGACCTGCTCGGGAGTCTGCGCCAGCCCCGCGAGAACGCCTCGCACCATCAGGGCTTTGCTGTCAAAGACAACCTTGACGGCGTCGTTTTTCAGGAACGCCCCAAGTGCGTTCTTCATCTCTGCATCCCGCAACTGCTCATCTGAAAGCGGAACATAAAATGCGTCATCTCGATGCGCGATCGCCAGCCCGCGCCATGTGCCCGTTTGATAACTCCCCTGCAGATCGATCAATACGGCAAAGACGTCAGTGACTCCCTGCACCCGCTGACTGAATTCCTCCCACGACACAACATGGTCGTTTGCAAAACCGTCCGCTCCGGCGCCGGAGTCCGCATCTCTCGCCGTGGTTGCGTCCTCGGCCTGGTTCGCATCCCTGGCCGTGATTGCGTTCCCGCCAGAGTCAGCTTCCACGCCCTGGCCGACGCCAGCAGCGGGGTTCGCTTCCACGCCAGAATGCGCATCCACAGTCGGATTCGCACCAGCACCATTCCAGGCAGGAATCCGCGCCAGCAGCGAACGAAATTCATACTGCCGAAACGCCGCCTTGACTTCATCGACCACATAGCCCTCATACCGCAAGTCTGCGGGGCCAAGTTGCAGCGGAACCTGACAGTTGATTGTGGCCAGACGTTTTGACAACAGGGCAAGTTCCCTGTTGTCGCGCAGCCGTTCCTGCAGTTTATTGCCACTGATCTCAGCGATGTGGTCAAGAACTGTTTCAACTGAACCGTACGCGCCGAGCAGTTTGATTGCCGTCTTTTCGCCGACTCCCGGAACACCAGGGATGTTGTCCGACGAGTCGCCCATCAGACCTTTCAGATCGATGATCTGCTTTGGCGTCAGCGAGTAACGCTCAAACACCGCCGCCGGATCGTACCGCACAATATCCGTCGTACCCTTGCGCGTCATGCCAGCCGTGATGTGATCAGAAACAAGTTGCAGCAGATCCTTGTCCCCGGAAACGACAAATACGTCAAAGTCATCCGATCTCGCGGCTGTCGCCAGTGTTCCTATGATATCGTCGGCTTCGTAAGTCTCCAGTTCCAGAGCCGGTATCCGAAAATAGCCAAGCAGATCCCGCGCCATCTGGAACTGTCCGGAAAGCTCCTGCGGCGTCGCCTGGCGCTTCCCTTTGTATTCTGGAAATTCGCTGTGCCTGAAGGTAATCTTTCCTTTATCAAACGCCACAGCCACGTGCGTCGGCCGCTCATCTGCCAGCAGTTTCAGCAGCATCATCGCAAGGCCGTACACCGCGTTTGTATAGAGACCACTGGCGGTGGAAAGCAGCGGAACTCCATAAAAGGCGCGGTAAAGCACGCTGTTCCCATCGATCAGCAGCAGTTTGCCGCGTGCGCCGTCAGTTTTTTTCAAAATCTTCTCGCTATCCAGGCCAGCCAAAACAACCCTCTCCAATCGAGCACACGGCTATCGAAACCCATTTTCGCCATTGTAACATAGAAACAGCGCCCGCTCGATCAACACGAGGAGCGCCATGCATGAGTCTGTGAAGTTATGTCTGCAACTTTCGTGATCGCTCACACTGCCAGCAATTTCAGAAATTCACGCATGAATCCTGGCAGATCAGGCCACGCCTGTGCGGTCACCAGATTGTCTTCGACGTATGGGGCAGAAGTCGCGTATGTGGCTCCGCACGATTCGACATCCGGGCGACAGGCTGGGTACGCCGTCAGTGTGCGGTCTTTCAGATATTCGCGAACGGTTGCCAGCACTTGCGATCCATGACAGATGGAAGCCACCGGTTTCCCCGTTTCAAAAAAGTGCGCGACGATTCCCGGCAGGTGCGGATCCAGGCGAATGTATTCCGGCGCGCGTCCGCCAGGGATAATCAGCGCATCAAAGTCAGCGGCGTTCACATCCGCAAACGCCGCGTGAGCGTCAAGTCCGTAACCCGGCTTCTCAGTATAAGTGTCCATATGCGCTTCAAAATCGTGAACGACCGTTTGCAACCGCTTCTTTCTGGGAGCTGCGATCACACACGAAAACCCTTCTTCCAGACACCGATAGTACGGGTAGATCACTTCCAGAGCCTCCACCGCGTCTCCCGTCACAATCAGTATGTTCTTTGCCAAATTCACTCACCATCCTTTTTTAAAATTGCCTGTCCAAATGCACTGCTTCCGACAGACAGAGTCGTGACAGAATAGCCTGTCAGGCTTCTTCCTCCATTATATTCTGATTTCCGGCAAATTGTCAGGTGAATACCCAACGTCGCCCGTTTCTCACTTCACAGTCGCGCCTCCATGCAGAAAAGGGCGCCTTTTGCGCCCTTCCACCTTCCCAACCCCTGCTGTTCGTTTCCCATGTTGCCGTCAGCGCTCTCGCTCGTCCGCCAGATCCCTGATTTGCAGCTGTTTTCTTAACGACAAAACACTACAGATTCCGAATCACAGCGTCGGCAAACTCTGAGGTCTTGACTTCCTTTGCCCCCTCCATGAGACGGGCAAAGTCATACGTGACGACTTTCTGCTGGATTGTCTTTTGCAGCGCTGCGACAATTGCGTCAGCCGCTTCCTGCCAGCCAAGGTGTTCAAGCATCATCACACCGGACAGTATGACTGAGCCAGGATTGACCTTGTCGAGATCCGCGTATTTCGGCGCCGTTCCGTGAGTCGCTTCAAATACGGCATGTCCTGTCACATAGTTGATGTTGGCGCCTGGCGCAATGCCGATACCCCCGACTTGCGCCGCGAGCGCGTCGGAGATGTAGTCACCATTTAGATTCATGGTTGCGACAACTTCGAATTCAGCCGGGCGGGTGAGCGCCTGTTGCAGGAAAATATCGGCAATCGTATCTTTAATGACGAGTTTGCCTTGCGCTTCCGCATCTTTTTGCGCCTGATCAGCCGCAGCGACGCCAGACTGCTCCTTGATCCTGTCATACTGCGCCCAGGTAAATGTGCGCTCGGGAAATTCTCGCTCTGCCAGAGCATAACCCCAGTTTTTAAAAGCGCCTTCCGTGTACTTCATAATATTGCCCTTGTGTATGATCGTCACACTCTTGCGGTTGTGCTTGAGGGCGTACTCGATCGCCGCCCGCACCAGACGATCGGTTCCCTCTTCCGATACGGGCTTGATGCCGATTCCCGACGTTTCGGGGAAGCGGATTTTTTTGACTCCCAGCTCCGTACGCAGAAAATTGATCACTTTTTTCGCCTCGGCCGATTCAGCCGCCCATTCAATACCCGCATAGATGTCTTCCGAATTTTCCCGGAAGATCACCATGTCTACCTGTTCCGGACGCTTCACCGGCGAAGGTACTCCGTCAAAATAACGCACAGGGCGCAGGCACACATAAAGATCGAGCTCTTGGCGCAGCGCCACGTTCAGGCTGCGGAACCCCCCGCCAATCGGCGTGGTGAGCGGACCTTTGATGCTGACCAGATACTCGCGCAGCGCCGTCAGAGTGTCGTCAGGCAGCCATTCGCCAAATTTGTTGTATGCCTTTTCCCCTGCATACACTTCAAACCATTCCAGTTTGCGCTTTCCTCCGTACAATTTCTCCACTGCGGCGTCCAGTACGCGCACGGAAGCCCGCCAAATGTCCGGACCTATTCCATCGCCTTCAATAAAGGGAATCACCGGATGATCCGGCACATGCAGTTCAGTTCCGCGCATTTCAATCTTATCGCCGCGGCTGGGCATATCCAACTTGGCAAATAAAGACATAATTGCAACCTCCTTCTTATGTATCGTGCGTTGTTCACATCTCCGCCGGGAGTTACACAAAGACAGCATTCCCGCAAAAAGCCATTGATCATCATACCATACCTGCAGGCGCGCATTCAATGATTTTTTCACAGCATGAACCCGTGTTTCATAGCGTGAACCATTTAGGAGACTAGGGCAATCCCTGCTCCGCTGCCATGATCTCCACTCGACGGTCCGCGTGCGAGCGATGGGCAGCCCTCATAAACAGCGCGATTCCGATGACAACCATCGCCGCACCCAAGTACCATACCCGCGGAATCGCATCGCCGAAGATCACATAGGCGAGCACCGTCGCACCGATTGGCTCACCCACAATGCTCATGGATATGGTGGACGCAGGGATGTATTTGAGCAGCGTATTAAATAGAGTGTGACCCATTATAGTCGGAATCAGAGTCAGCAAAATGAACGCGCGCCAGTCAGACGCCGGATACGCATAGAGCGAATAGCCGCGCGCCACACTGTATACAGTGAGCACGACGCCCGCGACCACATAGACGAGAAAACTGTAGTGCATGGCTGACAGCACCTGCCGCACGCGCTGGCCCGCCAGCATATAGGCCGCGGCTGCGCCTGTTCCAATGACCGCGAGCAGATCTCCATAGGCGGCCGTGCCTCCCAGATGAATATCGCGCCAGCCAATCAAAGCCGTTCCGAAGACTGCGATCAGGGCAAACAGCCATACAGAGTACCTGACGCGTTCTCGAAACAGGATGTAGGCGCCCAACAGCGCAAAGATCGGTTCAAGAGCGAGCAGCAGAGTCGAACTCGCGACAGATGTGTAGAAGAGCGAATTGATCCAGAAGATAAAATGAACGGCAAGCGCCGTTCCGCTGAAAACCAGAATGACCTTGTCTCGCCTGGTTAATGCCCGCCAAGCCGAACCGACGCCCCGCATGGCGAATGGACTGAGTAAGAGAACCGTCATCCACATGCGATAGGCCGCTGTGACAGACGCCGGCGCCGACGTCATCCTGATGAAGATGGCGGCAAACGATATCGCCACAACTCCGACGCCCATCACACTGTACGCGATCCAGTGACGTGGTTTTTCGTTCACCTGAGCCCCCCTTCCAGAAGACGGTGTATCTCCGGCTCACGGCGCGCTACGCGTATGGGATGCAGCGCCGCGTTGGTAAATGCGTGATCCGTCTGCCCGCGAGCGATGACCAAATCCTCCTGAGGAGCGCGCGCGGTATAGGAAAAAGCCAATCGCAACCCATTGTAAGACTGCAGTTTCGTCTCAATGACAAGGATATCATCATAACGGGCAGGGCTCATGTACTCGCACAGGACGCGCAAAACAGGCAACAGGACGCCGCGTCCCTCCAACTCCCTGTACGATAGCCCCTGCTCTCTTAGCCAGTCCGTGCGCGCCACTTCAAACCACTCGATATAATTGCCATGCCAGGCGACGGCCATCTGGTCCGTTTCCCTGTATCTGACCCGAATCTCTGAATACGTGATGCATGGATTCACGCGTCTCCCTCCCAAGGGTCGCGGATCAAACTGTAGCTCCCATTGCGATGCTGTCTGGCGATCGCTAAAGGACCTGTGTCTTTCCACGATAGACAAACCCGCGCACAGAGTCAACCGTGACGATTTCTCCATCTTGTATTGCTGCGGTTGCACCTGTTGCGCCAACGATCACGGGAACACCCAGCGACAGCCCCACGACAGCGGCGTGCGACGTCAACCCGCCATGCTCCGTCACGACGGCCCCGGCGCGTTCAAAAGCGGGAATCATGTCGCGATCAGTCATCGTCGTGACAAGTACGCTGCCTGGTTCGACACGATCTAAAATATCCGCCGTCTTCGTTGCCACAATGGCCTTCCCAACCACGCTTTTGCTGCCGACGCCCATGCCGCGCGCAATCACGTCCCCAATGGTGTGAACCTTGAGCAGATTTGTCGTGCCCGCCTCTCCAACGGGCACTCCAGCCGTGATCACAACCAGATCGCCGCTGCTTACGATTCCCGTTGAGAGCGCTCCATCCACCGCCACCGCCAGCATCTCGTCCGTCGTCGCCGTCTGTTTGACGAGGACTGGATTCACGCCCCAGCACAGCGCCAGGCGCCGCGCCACATGCGCGGAAGGTGTAACAGCCACGATTGCTGCGCTCGGCCGGTGTTTCGAAACCATCCGCGCCGTAAATCCGCTCTCTGTCGATGTGATGATCGCCCGCGCTCCCAACTCATCGGCGATACTGCGCACAGCGTTGCTGATGGCGTCCGTCTGGGTCCGCTCCACTTCGTCGCGGTGGCGACCCATGACTTCCCGCGACAGCAGCGCCCGTTCGGCGCGCTCCGCAATCTGCGCCATGGTGGTCACGGCTTCCACTGGATATTTGCCAGCCGCCGTCTCGCCGCTCAGCATAATCGCGTCTGTGCCGTCAAAAATGGCGTTCGCCACATCGGTCGCTTCCGCTCGCGTCGGGCGCGGATTGCGCTGCATCGAATCCAGCATCTGCGTTGCCGTGATGACCACTTTACCCGCTCGATTGCAGCGCTCAATCAGGAGTTTTTGAACGATCGGCACTTCTTCGGTCGCAATCTCCACCCCGAGATCGCCGCGCGCCACCATCAGCCCGTCAGCCACCGCCAGAATCTCCTCGATCATATCGAGCCCTTCCTGTGCTTCAATCTTCGCGATAATGTCACAGTGAGTGTCCGCGTCCTCCAGCAGTTTGCGTATCTCCAGAACGTCCGCAGCCTTGCGCACGAATGACGCTGCGATGATGTCAACGCCCTGTCCAATGCCAAACTTGATGTCTTCAATGTCTTTATCGGTGACGCCGGGCAGTCGCAGACGCACGCCGGGCGCATTGATGCCCTTGCGATTTTTTAGCGCTCCTCCATTTGTCACAACGCAGTGAATATCATGCCCGTACACCCGCTCCACGCGCAGACCCACAAGTCCATCGTCAATGCGGATGACAGAACCCGCCTGCACATCTTCCGGCAGACCCTCATAGCTGATGGTGACGCGTTCTTTCGTGCCCAGCACCGAGTCGGTCGTCAGCACGATATGTTCTCCGTCCGCCAGTTCCACACCATCATTTTCGATCATTCCGGTGCGAATCTTTGGTCCCTTGATATCGAGCATGATTCCCACGATCCTGCCCTCAAGCCGGGCCGCTTCGCGAATCTTTTCAATCATCGCGCTGTGGTCTTCGTGCGTGCCGTGAGAAAAATTTAACCTGGCCACGTTCATGCCCGCGCGGACCAGTTGGCGCAACACAGCCACATCCGCTGTTGCCGGACCCATCGTACAAACGATCTTTGTCTTTCGCATGCTCCCACACTCTCCTTTTGCCACTGCACAGTTACAATATCCCCTAAAGGGACAGGATGCCAGCCAACTCATACACGGACAGATCGATCTGCCGTGGAGTCGCCAGCGCCTCATCAATATCGGTGGCCACAATTCGCGAGCCCTGAATGCCGATCATTTCACTCGTTCTGCCTTCACGCAAAAGATCAACCGCCGTCGCGCCCATGCGCGAAGCGAGCACTCTGTCAAAAGCCGTCGGCGATCCCCCGCGCTGCAGGTGGCCCAATACGGTCACCCGCACTTCCCAGCCTGTCTGCTCGGCGATCAGTTCCCCGATTTTCATGCCATGGCCGACGCCTTCCGCCACCAGAATGATACTGTGTCGTTTCCCGCGCGATATGCCATGTTTTAATTTCTCAAGAACCATTTCCAGATCAAATGGCGACTCCGGGATGAGAATCGATTCCGCGCCGCCCGCCAACCCTGCGATCATGGCGATGTCGCCCGCGTTGCGACCCATCACTTCAATCACATAGGTGCGCTCATGGGAGGTCGCCGTGTCGCGAATCTTGTCGATCGCCCCGATCACTGTATTGACAGCCGTATCGAACCCGATCGTGTAGTCAGTACAGGGGATGTCGTTATCGATCGTGCCAGGAATGCCGATTGTGCTCACGCCGCGATGAGCAAGTGCGCGGGCGCCGCGAAAAGACCCATCGCCGCCGATGACCACGAGCGCATCGATCTCATGTTCCCGCAACACACGCACCGCCTGCTCCTGGCCTGCCTCTGTTTCGAATTCCTTGCAGCGCGCCGTGAATAACTTGGTTCCCCCGCGCTGGATAATATCGGCGACAGACCCCAGATCCATCGACTCGACCTCACCGCGGATCAGACCGGCGAACCCATGTTTCACTCCTGAAACGCGCAGGCCGTGATACACCCCCTTGCGCACGACAGCGCGAATGGCCGCGTTCATACCAGGAGCGTCGCCGCCGCTTGTGAGCACCGCGATGTGTTTGACCGCACTGGCGGCAGCACTCTCCGCACTGGTCATAGCCATGATTCTACCCCCTTGTGGGCGCTGCGTTTCATAATCTTCAATACACTCCTCGCCTGAAGCACGCGCGACATGCCGATCCATTTCATGCCGTTGACGGAATAGGACCCTATAGGACATTTTACGTCCCGCGTTGCGCCAACAATCCCGTTACGTGCTAACATGGCAAACCCGTCCTATTTCAACCCAATTTTCTCGGGATGGCATACAATTCGACGTCAATGGCGGGAATCCTGCACTTCAGGTACTGGTTCGCTTCCATTTGTTTCTTCAAACCTGCCGGCGGCGCTCGCAGTGTCGGCCGAACCCTCTTGTGCGACGGCCTCCATGACCACGCCCATATGTCTGTACTTGTCATACCGAACTGTCGGCAATTCCGCGAAAGGTATTGCCAGCAAACTGGAAAGCGCTCCCGACACAGCCTTTTTGACAGTCCGGATCATGGCGGCGGGATCGCGATGCGCCCCGCCAAATGGTTCTGGCAGCACTTCATCCACAATCCCGAAACGAGACAGATCCTGTGCCGTAATACACATGGCGTTGGCCGCCCGTTGCCCCTGACTGGCGTCTTTCCATAATAAAGCGGCCGCCGACTCCGGTGCAATCACAGAGTAATACGCGTGTTCCAGCATCAGCAGCCGATCCCCGATGCCAAGCCCCAATGCGCCGCCGCTGCCTCCTTCTCCGGTTACGATGCAGACAATGGGCACGCGCAGCGCGGCCATCTGGATCAGATTGCGGGCTATGGCTTCGCCCTGTCCCCGCTCCTCCGCGCCTGCACCCGGATAAGCGCCTGCGGTGTCGATGAACGTCACAACTGGACGGCCAAATTTCTCCGCCTGCTTCATCAGCCGGAGTGCCTTGCGATACCCTTCTGGATGCGCCATGCCAAAATTACGGAAGATGTTTTCCTTTGTATCGCGGCCTTTTTGGGTGCCAACGAAAGTGATTGGATAGCCGTCAAATCTGGCGATCCCCCCGACAATGGCCGCATCTTCACGAAAGGACCGATCACCGTGCAATTCTACAAAATCATCGCACATTCCCCTGATATAGTCCAAAGTGGTGGGGCGTTCCGGATGACGCGCGATCTGCACCTTTTGCCATGGCGTCAAATCCCGATAAATCGACTCGGCGAGCGTCATCGCCTTGGCCTCCAGCGTCGCCACCTCCGCACTCATATCGATGCCTTTCTCTTCCGTAAACTGTTTCAGTTCCTCAATCTTGAGGCGCAATTCGATCAACGGCTTCTCAAAGGGCAGTTCAACAGCCAACCGTCTCGCCTCCTTGAGAGTGCAGTGATAAAATCGTCGCCAGTTGCGTCCGCATGTCCTTACGATGCACAACCCGATCGAGCATGCCATGTTCGAGAACGAACTCCGCCGTCTGGAACTCATCCGGCAATTTCTGCCGGATGATCGGTTCAATAATTCGTCGTCCGGCAAATCCAATGGTCGCGCCTGGCTCCGCCAGATTGATGTCGCCCTGCATGGCGAAGCTCGCGGTGACCCCCCCCGTAGTGGGATTGGTCAACACAGCTATGTAAAGAAGCCCCGTTTCACTAAGCCGGGCAAGCGCAACTGATACCTTGGCCATCTGCATGAGCGAAAAAATGCCCTCCTGCATGCGCGCCCCGCCAGAAACAGTGAAAAAAATCACTGGCAATCCAGCGTTCACCGCAGCCTCCACAGCGCGCGTGAGTTTTTCCCCCACCACGGAACCCATACTGCCCATGATGAAACGTGGATCCATAACCCCCACCACCACCGGATAGCCGCAAATAGCGCCCCGCCCAGTCACGACCCCCTCTTTCAGGCCCGTAACCTCCTGCGCCTTGGCCACGCGAGCCGGATAATCAGGAAACAGCAAAGGATCTCCTGACGTCAGATCCGCATCGAATTCTTCGAAAGAATCCTTGTCCAATGTGATCTGAATACGTTCAGGAGCGCTGAGGGTAAAATGATACCCGCAATGGGGACAGGTCTTCATGTGTTTTTCGAGTTCCTTGCCAAGAAGAATCTGTCCACAACGCTTACATTTTTCGATCAGACCCTCAGGCACCTTGTCGCGAGCGCCGGGATGGGGAGCCACCGTCGCATATCGTTTTTTCTTTGGAAAGAGATCCTTTAACACTTCGTCACCTCGTGTTTTTTCACGGTCCAACAACCACAGGCCGCCAGAAATCGCTCGTTCAGGATAACGAAGAATGCAGAATATCGTTTAGCATGTCCCGCACATCATCCAGTTCGGACTCCGGAACGAGAATCTCAAACTGCTGCTTCGTCGTGCTGGCCTGTCGCTGTTTGACCAGAAACCCTTCCCCGGACAGTGTCTCACAAATCGTATCCGCCAGCCGTTTACCAGCCGCTATGTAGATAACTGTCCACACGCCACCAGTACCTCCTAGTCGGCTCGTTTAATTACTATCATCTTAACACGTGAAAAAGCGCAGTAGCAAGAAAGTAAACGCACAGGCGTTCAAGCTAGCGAATGCTGGCGAGTTCACGAGTCCTTGCCTCGACATCCTCAGCGCGTACACGCACCCTCGCAACGCCAGAGTCCATGGCAGCCTGTGCGACAGCGCGCGCTACGCTCGGTGCAACGCGCGCATCAAATGGCCTGGGAATTACATAGTCTGGACGCAGATCCTTTTCTTCAATAAGTCCTGCAATGGCGTACGCAGCCGCAATCTTCATCGGTTCATTGATCGTAGAAGCGCGGGTGTCCAGAGCCCCGCGAAAGATTCCAGGGAAAGCCAGTACATTGTTTACCTGATTCGGATAATCAGAGCGGCCTGTACCAACGACTTTCGCCCCTGCCGCCAATGCATCTGCGGGAAGGATCTCGGGATCTGGATTTGCCATTGCCAGGATGATGGGATCCGTCGCCATGGAGCGAACCATGTCCTGTGTCACAGTTTTTGCCACCGATACACCGACAAATACGTCCGCTTCCTTGATCACTTCTTCAAGCGAACCCTGCACGTGATCATGGTTCGTGTTTTTGGCAACCCAGTCTTTAAGCGGATTCATATGATCGCGGCCTTCGTATATCGCGCCCTTGGTATCGCACATGATAACATGGCGCACGCCGCAGGACAGGAGCAGTTTCACCGTCGCAATACCCGCGGCTCCGGCGCCGCTCACGACCACTTTAACCTCCTGCAGTTTCTTATCCACGATCCGTGTCGCGTTGATCAGCGCCGCGAGCGTGACGATGGCCGTACCGTGCTGATCGTCGTGAAACACCGGAATGTTGGTTTCGCGCTTGAGGCGCTCCTCAATCTCGAAACAGGCGGGCGCGGCAATATCTTCGAGGTTAATCCCGCCGAACGTCGGTGCAACCATTTTCACAAAGTCAACGACTCGATCCACTTCGGTCGCATCAATGCACAGCGGCCATGCGTCGACGCCGCCAAAACATTTGAACAGGACAGCCTTGCCCTCCATCACGGGCATGGCCGCCTCCGGACCGATATTCCCGAGACCGAGAACCGCCGTGCCGTTGGACACGACCGCAACGAGATTGCCCTTTGCGGTATATTCATACACCGTCTCTACAGACTTGTGAATCTCTTTGCAGGGTTCCGCGACGCCGGGGGAGTACGCGAGACTCAAGTCCTCAGCAGTCTCAACAGACACCTTTGGGTAAAGCGCGATTTTGCCCTGATGTTCTCTGTGCATTATTAGGGCTTCCTGATACAGATCCATAGCGGCCATTCCTTCCTGTCGCGGGCTATTTCCTACCAAAACGTATTCTGTTATTATATCACGGACCAATCGACCGGTAGAAAGATTCTTTTTATTGAGGTTGTTCAAAAAGGGGTCAGAACTCCCCGGCGCATTGCGGCGTCAGCGCCAAGAATGCTCCCTCACGCACCCAAATCGTACGCTCGGTCCGCATTCTTGGCTCGCTTCCTTGCACTGCGCGGGTCTTACCTGACCCCTTTTTGAACAGGCTCTTATAGAGACATTTTGCGAGGCCGCGACTTTCTGAGCAGAACGGTATTCAGAACAGCCAGAATCACAAAGAAAAAAAGCAGCACCTCGATTTGGCGCGCAATTCCAGAAAACGAGGCGTCTTCAAGCATCACGGACCGCAGGCCCCGAACGGCGTACGTTACAGGCAGTACGGCCGACACAGCCTGCACCCAGGCCGGAGAGGTGCGAATTGGAAACAGACCGGAAAAGACGATCTGGGGGATGATCACCAGCGGAATAAACTGCATCACCTGAAATTCGGTGCGCGCAAAGAGCGACAGCAGCATGCCGGTGGACAGCGCGATAAACGCCAACAACACATCAAGCAGCACCACCAGATAAATGGCTCCCGCGCTGGGAATGCCCAGCAGACGGCTCGCAAACCATTGCAGAAGCAGAGTCTGCAGCACCGCAATCACACCGAACCCGGCCAAGTACCCGATCATAATTTCCCAGGCGCGAATGGGACTGACCTTGAGCCGTTCCAGTGTTCCTTGCACACGCTCCCGTAAAAAGGCGATACCCGACACGAGAAACACGAAGAAAAAGATAAAGAGGGCCATGAGAGCCGGAGCAGTCTGATTAAAATTGCTATAGGCGCTTCCAGGATAGCGATAGGATACGACGGCCGGTTTCAGGAGCGTCGGTTTTAACTCCGCCAATCCAGGAGCAGGGGTGGCGATCCGGGAAGTCCGCCCGCGCAGCGCCTTAAGATTTTGCGCCATTGTCTCTTCGTTATACACCGTTTCCGCTTCAAGCACACTCTGGCGCAGCCGTTGAATCACGGAGGGGCTGACCGATTCGATCGTCAGCGTGATCCGGCCCTTATTTTGTCCGACCAGCGAACCGTCAATCGGCCCCGAGTCCGTAAGCGTTGCGTTGCGTTTCAAGATGGTCTGAAAACCCGGGGGCAGATTGTGCACGGCAATGCGGGGCGTTGCAACCGGGCTGGTCAAGGTAATGTCCAACACCGTCAATAACAGTACGGGGGCAAGGAAAAACAGCGCCAGGGTGCGGCGATCGCGCAGCACTTGACGCCAAATCCGAACGGCCATGGTCAAAATACGCATGTCAGCGACCTCCCAGTGTCAAAAATGCTTCCTCCAGAGAAGCGGTTCCAGTCTGCGCCAGCAAGTCCTGGGGGCTTCCCGTCGCCAGCATTCGTCCGGCGCGCAGGAATCCCACCCGATCCGCGCGGTTGGCTTCATCCATCACATGGGTGGTGATCAGGAGCGTGCGGCCCAGTGTCCGAAAATGCTCGAATTCCTGCCAGAATTGCCGGCGCAACACCGGGTCGATCCCGACTGTAGGTTCGTCAAGAATCAGGAGATCGGGCTCAGGCAACAGCGCTATAGCCAATGACAGTCGGCGTCGCATACCACCTGAGTAAGTCCACACCGCTTTTTTCCGGTCCTCGGACAGACCGACCCATTGCATCAGCTCTTCAAGGCGACGGGCGCGGCTTTTCCCCGCAAGTCCATATAAACCAGCAAAAAAATCCAGATTTTGAAGACCGCTCAATTCGTTGTAGAGGGCGTCCGATTGCGCCATATACCCTATTCGGGAAGCTGTTGCGGGATCGGGGGCGCCGTGGTCCAGCACAGCAATCTGCCCAATGGATGGCTGCAGCAACCCAGCGATCAGACGAACCAGCGTGGTTTTCCCAGATCCGGACGGCCCCACCAAAGCTGTGATGCTCCCGTGCGGAATAGACAGCGTGACGTCGTTCAAAATCGTGCTGCGCCCAACTCGGTATGACACCTGACGCAGATCGACGGCCAATCTCGTGTCATTGTCCATGGCTTGACTTCATATCTCCTTTCCCGTGTTGGCGCCATAAAGAAAAAGTTCAACCATCCGTGTGATTTCCTGCTGGTCGTCCGAGTCGCCAAACATGTCGGGAACGGTTTCTTTAAAGAACACATAGCCCATCAGGAGGCTGAGCAGCATACGCACCAGGGTTCTCTCTCCCAATTCGTCCTTAAATACTCCCCCCGCAATCCGACTGTGCATAAATTCCTCCGCCATACCCACGATCTGAGGTGCGACAGTCTCCTGAAAGATCTTGCGCATCTGGGGCTCATGAGGCGCTTCCCAAATGGCCGTTCGCAGCAAGGGAAGATTCTTCTGGGCCAGGGCAAGACGGTTAGCCAATAACTGCTCCAGTCTGGTCCGGTCGTCATACGTCGGCTCGGATAAGATTTGCCGCGCGTCCTTCAGAACCACTGGGCCAAAGAACCGCGATGCAAGAGGCGCCATGACGCCCAAAAGCAAATCCCGTTTGGTGGGAAAATAGCGAAATATCGTGCCTTCAGCCACTTTCGCCCGCCGCGCGATATCCTGAGTGGTTGTCCGCTGGAATCCCTGCTCAACAAAGAGTTCCAGCGCTGCTTCAAAAATCTGTTGTTGGCGGATTGGCCATTCAGCATCCGGCGATGAAGACTTTTCCTTCTCGATAGCAAATCGCCTCCATAAAATGAGTGAGCACTCACTACATTTTATTCGATTTCGAACAGCATGGCAATCTCAGGGGCGCTTTCAGGGGCGCTTCCCTTCGTAAGAAAGATCGCCACCCAGGTGTCACAGCGCAACAAACCGAACTCCAGTTTTGCACCGCCAATAATTCTCTGCCCGTCGCCTCGAATCAGCGGCGCATCTTGCAGCACAATGAGGTCGATCATACAGTGAAGGCAGGAAGAACGAGGGGTGCAACAACTTCGAAATAGATATCTGTCATGAAGGAGGCTGTTTATGGCAATCAGTACTCGCGACTTGATCGAGTTGGTGGAGGCGCTTCCTGAAGATGTCAAGCAATCGGCCTATGATTATTTGCAGTTTTTAGCGCTTCGTCATGCACGGCCGGATTGGGATGAGATTGACAGGATGGACCCCGATGAGCTGCCGCTCAGCGAAGAAGAGGAACGACAACTGAATAGCAATTCTGGCTTTATCTCCTGGGAGGACGCCAAGCGTGAACTCGGCTTATCGACTGACAGTTAGCCGCGACTCCCTGAAATTCATCGCCAAGCAGACCCGGACCGTTCAAGAACGCATTCACTTGGCATTGACGGGTCTCTCCGTTCGACCACCGATAGGAGACATCAAACCACTCAAGACCAACAGCTCGATGGCGTTTCGAACTGAGGGCACTATTTTTCACAAGACGCGAACGTCATGCGCTTTTGGTTTTGGACCATCTTTCTCGTCGCTCACGACAAACGTGGAATCTCTGCCCAATTCCTATCCCGAAAAATCGCCGCAGGCGTATTTTTCTTCCCGGTTGCTGGTGGCGCGTGAGCGCCATAACAGTCTATCCCCTGAACTCGGTATCACGTATAAAACGTTTTGGCTCATGCTTCTCATAAGATCCGCTTTGCCATGCACGAACGCGATAAAGAGTACGATTTATCCGGCATCGTGGAAGTCGACGAAGCGTACTTCGGTGGACTTGGCATTATTTTACGATCACCTAAGTTACCGACAATTCCCCGGTGCATGTATACGATTGACCCCACCTCCTGCTCGGACAGATCGTCTGTGCCATTTGCATTAACATCCTGTCGTCCTTTGGGCTGGTATCTACCAGCAAGGGCGCTTTTGAATATATGTAAAAACCAGGATACGTGCCTTGAGAAACTGGTTGAGGCGCGTCGACCCGGTACGGTATGCCATTAGGGTTTGTCCAAAAATATGCAGATCGCCCGCTGAACAAATCCCTTCCATTGTGTTAGGCTATGTCACCCTTCTCCAGTTGACCATATAGGGGAACAACCCTGCGGAATTGGGCGCCCTGTTCGCACGAATTCAAGAGCTGCCTGCGTCGGTTCAAGCGGCTCTGTTACGTGAGTTGAAACTGTCCGACACGCGGCACACTCCTGCCGGAGCCGTTCTCGTTGCCATGCGGTTGCTGTCGACGCTGGGTGGATTTCCTCCTGGTAAGCTTTTTATTGTAAATACTCGCCTGGATTTCACGAGATGATTGGCGCCTGCTTACCGGATCGCAGGTCTCGAAACACATGGCTCTGACCCGGAAACAGATTGTCCGGCAATGCATCGAGCGGGAAAAAGCGAATTTCCATCGACTCCTCCGTGACTTTCTGCAACTCTCCCGAATAATCACGACACGTGAAAACAAACATCACATTCGCCAACTGATGCCCATTCGGCAATGTTCCTTCGTACTCTGCCCCAGAATACACGGCAAACAACGTCAACTGTCCGAGGTGCAGCCCCGTTTCTTCCCATACTTCACGCCGGGTCGTCTCTTGCACCGTTTCACCTAATTCCATGTATCCACCTGGAATCCCCCAAAAACCATTGTCTGCACGCTTATGAAGAAGAAGCCGCCCCTGCTCATCGAAAACCAGAGCACCACTCACAACCAGAATGATCTTGGTGTTACCGACCAGTTTCCGAATGTCCCGGATATAATTCGCCATAAAGTTTCCCCCTCCAATCGCAACACTCGACGCGCTCACACCACGCGCACCGAATCGTGGCCGGTGATTGCGCGCAACATGTCCAACAAGTCATCCGTGACCCGCACCTTCATGGCGCCGAGTGGCCTGATCTTTCCGGAGGCGTACACAAGAACAACGGGCGTGTTGCCTGGGTGCGCCAATAACCGCTCGCGCAATTGTGTAAGCTTTGCGCGCTGACGCTCCACGTCTTCGCCCACATGGATATAAAGACAGGCGTCGGTGCGCTCTGTGTACTTCGTAATCTGGTTGGCTATCAGCGTCGTTGCCCGATTCTCGTCGCGCCGCACCGACAACAGGAGGATCTCGGTCGCTTCCGGAACTCGTTCCAACAGTCGAAAAACAGCAGGAAACGCCACAATATCGACCCGGGCCGTGCTGTCCTCAATCGTTAAGAACGCCATCGTTTCGCCTTTTTTTGTGCGCACGGTGCGCACTGCCGCAACCTGGCCCACTATTTTCAGAAAAGCGCTGCGCGCAGTTCCCGCTTTCCCGTCCAGCAGCGCCAACTGTTCCTGAATGGGCGGCAATCCCAAACGACCGGCGGCGACCGTCACATGTGCAAATGCGTCATAGGACACGACAAAGCCGATCAAGTCTCTCTCCCATTCCGCGATCTGGCGCGGGTCATCGCGCTCCTGCGCATCCGCCTCCCGCGCGTTCGCTGCGTGCGCCTCCCCATGTTGGGCGTGCTCACCGTGCTCACCGTGCTCACCGCGTTCACTGTGTTCAGCGCCCGCAGCACGCCTCGCACCTTCACCCTGTCCATCGCGCTGAGCGACATCCCCGTCCGTGAATGCATCCAGAAGCGACAACTGCACGCCCGCGTCCGAGTGGCCCGTGCGGGTATGCCGTGTGGGCGTCGGCAGTTCGGAGAGCACCGTTTTGCGAGCGTGACCGAAGCTGTCAAACGCGCCCGCAGCCACAAGGCTCTCCATCACACGCCGGGATACTGCCCGCGCATCCAGGCGACTGTGCGCATCCTGTACAGTGGTGAACGGTCCATTCGCCGCCCGTTCGGCAACGATGTGCTGAACTGCGTTCACACCCACATTTTTCACAGCAAACAGGCCCAGTCGCACACCCGTCCGACCATCCGGCAGCGTCTCTGGCAAACAGTCGCCTGCGCTCCTGTTGAGGTCCGGCGGCAGCACTGGTATACCGTTGCGCCGGCATGACTGCGCGTACTGCGCGACTTTCTCCGGGCGCGATACACTGTCGGAAATCAGCGCCGCCATGAATTCCGGTCGATAATTGGCCTTCAAATACGCTGTTCGATAGGCCAAAACGGCGTACGCCGCCGCATGCGACCGCGGAAACCCATATTCGGCAAAGCGCACGATCAAATCATAGACCTGATTCGCCACATGGTCGTCGTGACCGCGCCCGACACACCCCTGAACGAATGCGTTTCTTGCCTGGTCCATGACGTCGCGCTGCTTCTTCCCCACGGCGCGGCGCAGCACATCCGCCTCTCCCAGAGAAAAACCCGCCATGACGGAGGCAATCTGCATGATCTGTTCCTGATAAATGAGTATGCCATAGGTGGAGCGCAATATCGGTTCGAGAGCGGGTACTTCATAGACAATGGGCTTGCGGCCGCGGCGCGCATCAATGAAGGCGCCGATCTGCTCCATCGGTCCAGGGCGATACAGAGAAATCACGGCGATCAGGTCCTCCAGTGTGGTGGGCTGCAACTCCCGCAGCACTTGCCGGACTCCGATCGATTCCAGTTGAAAACAGCCGTCCGTATCGCCGTCTGCCAGAAGCTGCGCTGTGCGTTCGTCGATCGCAGCCGTTCCGTAGGCGATGTGTTCCCCGCGCATCCGTTCCACATACGCTTTGGTGCGGTCGCATAAGGTAAGTGTCCGCAGTCCCAGAAAGTCCATTTTAAGCAGCCCAAGCGCTGCGATATCATCCATCCCGTACTGTGTCACAGGGATGCTCTCGATTCCCTGCATCAGCGGCACAAACTGGGCCAGCGGCCTGTGACTGATCACGACGCCGGCCGCATGCACGGAGGCGTGCCTGGGCAGACCCTCGATGCCACTCGCCAGTTCGACGACCCGTCGTAGCGCCGGCGATTTTTCCAGTTCACTGCGCAACCCTCCGTCGCCTTGCAGCGCCGCTGCAATCGTGACGCCTGGCAGCGCGGGTATGCGCCGTACGAAACTCTCGATTTCCGCGCTTCGCGTATTTAATACGCGCGCCACATCGCGAATGGCCGCGCGCGCGGCAAACGTGCCGAGCGTGCCGATCTGCGCGACGCAGTCGGCGCCGTATTTGCGTGCGACATAGGCGATGACCTCATAGCGCCGCTCTGTTTCAAAGTCGATGTCAATATCCGGCCAGGACACCCGCTCGGGATTGAGGAACCGTTCAAACAGCAGGTTGTGCGCCAGTGGATCCACATCGGTGACGGCCAGCGCATACGAGACCAGGCTGCCCGCCGCCGAGCCGCGCCCAGGTCCGGTGGAGATCCCCTGTTCGTGTGCATAGCGCATGAAATCCCAGACGATCAGGAAGTAACCTGAGAAACCCATTTGCTGAATTACGGTCAATTCCCGTTCCAGACGCGCGACATACTCCGCGCGGTCCGCGAGGCTGCGCTCGGTCAGTCCGCGCAGGGCCAGTTCCCGCAACATATCATCCTCCGACTTGGCGGCGGGAAGCGGAAAGCGGGGCATGCTGCGCTGATTGAGCGGCAAAGCAAACGACGCTCGCTCGGCTATCTCAGTGGTGGCCGCCAGTGCGGCGGGAAAATCCGCAAACAGGCGTTGCATGTCCGCTTGTGTGCGAAAATGAAAACTGACGCCCGCCCGCCCGCTCGCCGCCTTTTCCAGATCCTGGCCAGCGTGAATGCCGGAAAGCATATCCAGCAGCCGCACATCCTGCGGTTTTATTTGGCGAATCGCCGTCGTAGCCACCACTGGCAGAGATACGCTCTGCGCAACTCCGACAAGCCACTGATTGCGGGCGTGATCTGCGGGAAGATCCTGACTTTGCAGTTCTACGTATACGCGATCGGCGCCAAACACGTCCGTCAGACGGTTCAGTACGCGAACCGCCAATGACCTGTCCGCTGTCTGCGCGGCTTGCGCGAGCGGCCCCGTCACGGCGCCGACGAGGCACAGCAACCCCGGCGCGCGCGCCGCGAGTTCCTCCCATGTATTGCAGACAGCGTCCAGCTCGCCTGACTGCGCGGCAAGCGTCGCCAAACTGGTCAAAGCGCCGTATCCTACGACTGAATCCGCATAAAGGAGCAGGGTAGATTGCGACTGTCGCGCGCTCTTTTGCGACCGTTCGTCCACGATGGCTGTTTCATACGCCAGCAGGGATGTCAGACGCGCTTTCTGGAGCGCCTGCTGACAGGCAATGGCGCCGAACATCCCACCCCGGTGAACCACCCCAAGCGCGTGCATGCCATCGGCAACCGCCGCAGCGGCCAACTCCGACACCCGCGCCGCGCTGAAAAGCAGACTGTATTCACTGTAGGCGCGCAACTGAACGATGCCGCTCATCCCTCCGATTCCCCCTCCCCTTCCCCCTCAACGCCAGGAAGAACGACCTCCACTCTGGTGCCGTCCTCGCCGGAACTTGTGATGATCAGGCGACCGCGAAACCGTTCCACGATTTCGCGACAGATGGCGAGCCCCAGACCGATGCCGCCTTCCTGACGACTGCGCGCCTTGTCCGCGCGATAGAACCGTTCCGTGACATGGGGCAGGTCTTCTGCCGGGATACCCTCCCCAGAATCCTGAATCACGATGCTCACAATTTCACCTCTGTGCGCCACTTCAATGCGGATTGCGCCTTCTGGCTGAGTGTACTTCCTCGCATTGTCAAGCAACGCGCGAAACACCTGCTCCAGCCGCACCTCCGAAATGCGCACGCGCGTGGCGCTGGCATGGTCCAATGCCACAGTCCATTTGTACCCAGGATACAGACGCTTCCATTTTTGAGCCACGCGCAGCGCGATTTCAGACGCCGACACCACGCCTGTCTCTTCCAGCGCCTCGCGGTCAATCGCCGCCAGCGCCAGAAGCTGGTTTGTCATCTCCCGCAGGTGATGAATTTCCTCTTCGATGGCTGTAACGGCCTCCTGGCGCACCGCCTTGTCCTCCCAGCCCCAGCGGCGCAACAAATGCACGTACCCCTCCAGCACCGACAGCGGTGTGCGCAGTTCGTGCGACGCATCCGCCACAAACTGCCGTTCCCGGCTGAACGCCCGAAAAATTCGATCAAGCATGGCATTATATGTGTGGGCGAGTTCCGTGAGTTCGTCCTTGCGTTTGGGCACTTCGATGCGACTGCTCAGATCGCCCGGCGTAATCGCCCGTGCTGTTGCGATCATCTCCCGAATCGGCAACAATGAATAGCGCGCGAGAAAATAGCTGGCCACCGCCGCCAGCGCCAATCCGCCGATCGACCCTGTGAGCAGAAGGTAAAATACGAAGGCAATGCTGTGATCGAGCGACGCCACATTTTCCAGCCATTCCAGCGTCATCTTTCCGCCGCGCAGTTGCAACACTGCGCTCGCCATGAGAATGCGCTGATTTTCATATTGAAACAACAGCACGCCGTGCCCCAGATCGGTGGTGTAACCAAGGCCTTTGGGAACCCAGCCAGGCAGGAAATACGCGTCGGACGCGGTCACGACGGCGCCGCTTGGGGACAGCAATCGCACCATCTGACGAGGGTCAGGAACAATGCGCCTGACGTCCGCAATCGCCTGCGCCTGCGTCTTCCCGTCAATGTGACGCACAACATCGGACAGTCGGCTGAGTACGATCTGTTTTTCATTTTCGATGGTGACATTCATGAATTCGAGATACACAAAGGTGTTGAAGAGCAGAAAAATGATGGCCACAACAACCGTCTGGAGCGTGACAAACCGCGTCGTGATCGTCAGTTTCATGATCGCCGCAAGACGTATCCGACGCCCCGTATCGTGTGGATGAGGGGCGAATCAAATGGCTCGTCCACCTTCATGCGCAGATAACGGATGTATACGTCCACGACATTTGTCTCTCCTTCAAAGTCATAGCTCCAGACGCGGCGCAGAATCACGTCGCGCGACAGTACTTTATCGGCATGCTCCATCAGAAATTGCAACAGGTCAAATTCCCGCGCCGTCAGTTCCAGTTGCAATCCGGCGCGGGTTGCGCGGCGCGCTGCGGGAAATACAGTGAGATCCCCACAGACGAGTTCCTCGGCGCGCGTTTCACCGCGTCTCATTGCGGCGCGCACGCGGGCAAGCAGTTCTTCTGTCGCAAATGGTTTCGTCACATAGTCATCCGCGCCCGCATCCAGCCCCGCCACCTTGTCGCCCGTCGTATCGCGGGCAGTGAGAATGATAATGGGAGTCCGCTTTTGAACGCGCACCCGTTTGCATACTTCCAGACCGCTGAGCCCCGGCAGCATCAGATCCAGGATAATGACCCCAAAATCATGTTCCAGCGCCAGTCGCAGTCCTGTTATTCCATCTGTCGCCAGCACGACGGAAAGACCCTCATGTACGAGTTCCAATTCGATAATGCGGGCAATTCTGCGCTCGTCTTCAACCACCAGGACAGAGGTCGGCCCTCCTGCCGCATCCACGCCCCACACCTCGCTTCGCCAGACCTGCCTTCATCAGCGCTCCAGAACCTGAATCGTGACCAGCGCTTTCCCGATCAGTTCCTGTCCACGGTACACCTCGACATCGATTTTTCCCACCTTGCGGCCAGAATCCAGAACACGCGCGCGCGCCTCAATCCGCTGGTCGATCTGAACCGGTTTCAGGAAATACAGCGTGCAATTTTCGATCAGGATGTTCGCGTCGCGGATCTTTCTCATCGCCTGCACCGCCGCCTCGGTGATGACAGTCGTAAACGCGCCTGTGGAAAGCCCCCCGTAAGGCGTCGACATCTGCGGCGTCACTTCGCCCGTCAAATGTACAACCTTGTCCACGACTGCCGAAGCGAAACGCGCCAGCACGATATCTTCGATCGTATCGCCCAGTTGCGGCTGCTTCTGATTGTACTGCAGTGCCTTGATCACATCCTGGCGGCTGATGACGCCGACAAGACGTTTGAAGTCAATCACGGGCAACAGGTCAAGCCCTTCCCAGACCATCATGTGAGCGGCCGAAGAAACGGACGTCTTGGGGCTCACGGAGATTGGCTGCCTTGTCATCACACGATCGATCAGCACATCGGGCGGCTGCCCATTCACATCTTTGGCCGCCACCACGCCCGCGAGTCGACCGTCTTCCTGCAGAACCGGGAAACGGGAATGACCAGTGGCGCCCGCGAGCACGCGATAGTCGTGAACAGTGCTGAAACTGTTCAGTACAATGGGCTGGTCCTTACCAAGTAAATCCTCAACCAGAAGAATCTCTTTCTTGATCAGGCGGTCATAAATCGCGCGATTGATAAGCGAAGCTACTGAAAATGTATCGTACGCCGAAGAGATGATCGGCAGCGAAAATCGATCCGCAAGGTCAATCACCGCCGCATTGGTCGAAAAATCACCGGTAATGAGAACGGCCGATCCGTGTTCCAGCGACGCCATATGAACCGCTTCCCGATTGCCCACGATGACCAGTGAACCGGGATCGACATATCTGACCATCGCCTCAATCTCCATCGCGGCAATCACAAATTTTTGCAGTGTCTTGTGCAGCCCCGAGCGTCCGCCAAGCACGCTGCCATCCACGATATTCACAACTTCCGCAAAGGTTAACCGATCGATATCGCGTCGCTGTTTCTTTTCGATGCGCACTGTTCCAACGCGCTCGATGGTCGTGACCAGACCCTGACCTTCCGCTTCCTTGATGGCGCGATAGGCTGTTCCTTCACTGACAGCGAGTTGTTTCGCAACCTGACGCACTGATATCCTGTGCCCGATCGACAAATTTTCGATGTGTTCCAGTATCTGATCGTGTTTTGTCGTCATGATCCCCCTCGCCTTCGAATAGCTATCGCTATTATACAACAGATCGCGTGAAACAGGCGCCTGCTCTTGCTATAGCAAAGGCGTGGGCTTCACTGCCAATGCCTGCCCGGAATGGCATGCTGCGCCGCTGCTCAGACACAGCTGCGCCGAACTCGCCTCGGCGCAGCATGCCATTCCGGGCAGGCGAGTTTTTCATCCTGCTGAAGGGGCCGCAAAGCGCTGAGATTTTGCTGCGCAAACCTCAGGCACGACAGTTTATAGTTTATACCGGGTTCTTCACGTGTTGCGTAAGGGCGACTGTCAACTCGTACCGCAAGAGCGGGGTGATCAGATAGATTCCGTTGAAATGAGGCGTGGCGGCGTCCAGCAGCTCTCTGGCTATCGCAAGGCCTTCCTCGCGGGCGCGCCGGCCTTCGTATTGCGCCATGCGCGTTCGCACCTCGCTTGACAACGAAATGCCCGGAACTTCATTGTGAAGGAACTCCGCATTGCGATGGCTGAGCAGCGGCATGATTCCCACAAAGAGCGGCACAGGCAGATGCCGCGTTGCCTCTTTTAGCACCGCAAAAAAATTCGGGTCAAAAACAGGTTGCGTCATGATAAAATCAGCGCCTGCCTCGACCTTTCTCTCCAGCCTGCGAATGGCTTTGTCAAAGTGCCGCACATTGGGATTGAAAGCGGCGCCCACCACAAAGGAGGATGCTTCCGAGAGCTGACGACCGGAAAACGCGACTCCGGCGTTCAATTGCTTGACCATCCGAATCATGTCAAAAGACGACACGTCAAACACGGATGTCGCGCCCGGAAGATCGCCGAATCGGGAAGGATCGCCGGTAATCACCAGCACCTGTCTGATTCCGAGCGCATGCAGACCCATCAGATGAGACTGCTGTCCAATCAGGTTGCGGTCGCGGCAGGAGATGTGAAGCAGTGGTTCCACGCCGCGCTGCTTCATCAGCGCCCCCAGAGCGATGTTGCTCATGCGCGTGACCGCCAGTGAATTGTCCGCCAGTGTCACGGCGTCAACGCCAGCCTCCTGAAGAGCCTGCGCTCCGCGCAAAAACGCGTCTGTGGCAAGGTCTTTTGGCGGATCGAGTTCCACGATGACAGTATGTACCCGCAGTACCTTTTCGTGCACTGGCAGCGGTTGCCCTGACATTCCCCCCTGTTGCGTGATGGCTGCGCTTTCCAGGAAATGAGTGTGCGTCTCATCGCGGCGCCGCAGCGGCGCTGGCACTTCCGCTGCGTCCGCGGCAGCGGCGCCCGCAACATCCACTCGCGGCGCAGGTTTTGCCGTGTTTGCCATGTCCACAGCGCCAGCGACGCCCGGCGCGTGCGGGGCGAGGTGTGAGACTGCCTCCGCCATGGCGCGGATGTGCGCAGGCGAAGTTCCACAGCACCCTCCTATGACGCGCACGCCAAGCGTATGAAATTCAAGCGCTGCCGAGGCGAAGTAAGCGGGTTCCGAGGGATAGTGGTAGTGCCCGTCTGTCATGCTGAGCAAGCCCGCGTTCGGAAAGATGGAGATCAGCGAGTCAGGCTCCCAGACGACGGCGCGCAAAGCGCGCTGCATGTCGGCTGGACCAAAGCGGCAGTTCAGCCCCGTCACGGACGCCCCCGCAGCGCGCAGCGCCTGAAACGCTTCCTGCAAACGATGCCCGTCGCGCGTGACCGCCAGATCGAGCGGCGCGAGTTGCGCAATGATGGGCAGGTCGCAGAGCCGGCGCACAACGCCGACGGCCAGAAGCAGTTCCTCCAGATCCAGGAACGTTTCCAGCAGCACCGCGTCCGGTCCTTCCTCCAGCAGCGCCTCAACCTGTTCGCTGTACGCGCGCACCAGATCGACAGGCGGCGCAAAGTTGCGCCGCACACCGCTGATGGAACCGACCGTGGCGGCGATGTAGGCCTCCCCGCCCACCGCCTCGCGAGCGACCCGCACAGCCGCGCGGTTGATCTCTGTCAGGCGGTCTTCGAGACCATACCGGGCCAGTCCCTCGCTGTGAGCGCCAAACGTGTTCGTTTCAATCAAGCGCGCTCCCGCTTCATAATAGGATCGATGCACACGCGCGACAATCTCGGCCCTGGATACGTTCAGTTCCTCGTAGCAAACCCCGACCGGAACACCCATCTGATAGAGTTGAGTGGCCATGGCGCCATCGCCGATCAACATGCGATCCTGCAGATAAGTCAGCAAAGCGGGTTTAGCAGTGCTCATTTCCGGTCCTCCTTCGTTGTCGAATTCTATCGGTTGCCGCTGATGCGAAGCGTCATGGACGTATTGTCGTCAAAAGATGGACAGCGCCATCTTGACAGACAGGACGACGGCAACCACGACAAACAGCGGTCTGATAACCCGCACACCCTGTTTGATCGCAAATCGGGAACCAACCCGAGCTCCGACCATCATGGCCACACCCATCGGCAGACCGATCGCAGCGACAATCTTCCCGCGCACCGCAAACAGAAGCAACGCAGCCACATTGCTGGCGAAATTCAGGACCCTTCCATTTCCTGCAGCGCCGAGAAAGTCAAACTTGAAAACGGACAGAAACGCAAACAGCAGAAATGTGCCCGTTCCCGGACCCACAAATCCATCGTAAAAACCAAGCGCCGCTGCGATCGCCATGGCTGTCGCCACAATCCGCGGCGACAGCCCCGGAAATCTATTCTCGGCGCCCAGACGGCGCTTGAAAAGCGTAACAGCGGCGATCACCACAATGGCGATAAAAATGACCAGACGCAGATTGCGCTGATTGACGCCCAACACCGTGTCGGCGCCAATCAGCGCTCCCACAAACGTACAGGGTATCATCCAGACCAGAAGCGGCATATACAGGTTTTGCGACTTAAAATAGGTAAACGAACTCGTTGAGGAAGCAAATGTTCCCGCCAGTTTGTTTGTGCCGAGCGCAAAATAGGGCGGCATACCAGTCCACAGCAAAACGGGCAGCGTGATCACACCGCCCCCGCCGACCACAGAATCGAACAAGCCCGCCACAAACCCTGCGGCAATTACCCCAAGCCACAAAATTATAGTCTGATGCAAAGAACGAACTTCCTCTCTAGGCGATGCCATCCAGCGGGTGGCCATGATCCACTGGCGCCGCGTCAACCGTCACTCCGGTTCCCTCAAGCCGCAACAACCCGTCGGCAAGGACCATGTCCACTTCCTGCACCTTGAGCAAAGGCTCCAGCAATCCCTTTATGTCCACTTTGACGCTGGCGCCTTTCACATGAACGGCCGGTGACACATCTCCGAGGAAACGCGCGAGCAGATTGGCAAGCAGCAGACGCGGCAACGGAATCCACCTAGAGGCTCGCACTTCAATCAGCGCGACTCCGTCTTTAACCAAGGTCTCAGGCAAAACCTCACCATCGCCATGCGGCGAGCCGTGTTCCGTGACTGGCTGTTGCTGAGGCGCCACACGCAACAGCACGTTCAGCCGCAGCCACGGCGTTGCAAGCGTAGCTGCGGCGCCGGCTGCCGTCAGATGCAGATCGCCCACGCGAAAGTTGGAAGGAAGCAGTTCATTGACTGCATTCTCTAAATCCTGCTGTGTCATGTTCAGGCTAACTCGATCGAATCGCACGAGCAAAGCCCCGCCTTCTCATAGTTCATGCTGCTAGGATTTCAGCAGTTTTTCCCGAATCTCCTGCCACTCCGCGATACCGGATTCAAGCTTATCCTTCTGCTCCATAATCAGGCGCAAATTCTCTTGCAGACTGGTGATGCTTTTGTCAACATCATCAATCATGTGCGACAGTTCATCGGCTCCGACCTGCTCCGCGCCTGACAGCACCTTATACAGTTTCAGCCCGGACAGAGCGGCTGACGTCATCATATTGGTCGCTGCAAACGCCACTCCAGGGGCTGCGGCGCGCACACCGGCGCTGCTTAGACTGGCCAGCCAACTGACGGCCTTTCCAGCGGGGGTGCCCCGTCTGCTCAAAAACTGCTGAAGGTCTTCCTCTTTGACAAGGTATTTGCCGCTTGCATCGTTCGCAGGCAACTGATGGGTGCGTATCCATCTGCGCACTGTTTCTTCAGATACATTCAGACGGTAGGCAATTTCATAGGTCGTAAATTCCATTTTAACACCCTCCTGAAATGGTTGTGTACACAGTATAGCACACAAATATGCGCACGTATATGTGCACACGCACAATGGGCGTGTGTTTATGCGAGGTACGACTGCAACCTGGACTCCACCAGCGTCTGCAAGCGTTCCACCTGAGCGTTGGCCGATTGCGCGTCGGTTCCTTTCACGCCAATGTACACCTTCAGTTTCGGCTCGGTGCCGGATGGGCGCACGGCAACCCAGGCGTCACCTGCAAAGCGGAACTTCAGAACGTCCGACGCCGGAAGAGTCAGCGTATATTTCTGGCCGTCAGCCATCGTGGTCTTAAGCAAGGTCAGATAGTCTTCCACGGCGAACAGCGGCGCATCCTGCGCGCGCAGGGGATTCTGGCGTAAATCCGCCATCAGTGCGCCCATGCGCTGCACCCCGTCGCGGCCCGCAAAGTTGTAGCTGAGCAGGCGATCGCGGTAGTAGCCAAAACGCGTGTACAGCACCTGCAACGCCGTGCCCAGATCGCCGTGCCGCTGTTTCAGGGAAGCGGCCATGTTGGCCAGAAACACAGCCGCCTGAATGGCGTCTTTATCGCGCACAAACGGAAGCAGCAGATACCCCACGCTCTCTTCATAACCGAACACAAAGTGGTTTTTTCCGTCGCGTTCATACTGTCCGATCTTGTCGCCGATGTACTTGAATCCGGTCAGCGTCCGCTCAGTGAGCACGCCGTACGCCTGCGCCACCGCTTCGCCAAAATCCGATGTGACGATGGTCGTGATCACGGCGCCCTGTGCGGGCGTTTTCCCCTCTTTGGCGAGCGCCTCCAGATGGTAAGACAGAAACAGCGCGCCCACTTCATTCCCCGTCAGCAGTTCGTATGCCCCGTCCGACCGCCTGATCATCATGCCTACGCGATCTGCGTCCGGATCGGTTGCGAGCACGATGTCCGCCTTCTGCTCCTGCGCCAGGGCAAGAGCGAGGTCATACGCCACACTCTCCTCGGGGTTCGGATTGCGTACAAACGTGAACTCTTCGTCCAGCGCGGACTGTTCCGGCACGGTGACCAGATGATTGTACCCCGCCAGCCGCAGCGCGCGCGGCACCGTCTCTCCGCCCGTGCCGTGCAGGGACGTGTACACGATCGTCAGAGCGTCCTTGGCGTCCGCTGATTCCACCTGCAGCAGCGGAGTCAGACGCTCATAGTAGGCGTGTTCCAGTTCTTGTGCAAGAGTCACTACCAGCGCCTGAAACTGGGCTTCGTCCGGCGCCAGCGCGGCGACGCCAAACATGTCAGTTTCCTGCCGCATCAGCGCGACGATGCGCTCGGCGTCAGCTGTCAGAATCTGCCCGCCGTCCGACCCGTACACTTTGTAACCGTTGTACTCTGGCGGATTGTGGCTGGCAGTCACCATCACACCCGCCGCGCACTGCAAATGACGGACCGCAAAGGACAGCATCGGCGTCGGTCTCGCCGCGGCAAACAGGCAGGCCTGCACGCCCCGCGCCGCCGCCACACCGGCGATCTCTCTGGCAAATGTCGCCGAATCGCGTCTGCCGTCATAGCCGATGGCCAACCGCCAGCGCTCCTTGGGGGTTGTTTCCCGAATCCATTCCACCACGCCGGCCGTCGCCCGGCGCACAGTGTACACATTCATCCGGTTGGTGCCAACGCCCATTTTCGCCCGCAAACCACCGGTGCCAAACTGCAGATCCTCCGCAAAACGATCGCGCAGTTCCGCCTGTGCGCCGGATTCGATCAATGTCTGCAGTTCCAGGCGCAGCGCGGGCAGCAACCGTCCTTCGTCTTGCCACCGCTGCCATACGGTTTCGGCCATCTCCGTCATCGCAGTTCAAACACTCCTTATATCAGATATGTCAGTGAAACAGCGGCGGCGCCGCAAAAGGCCAGGCTTCCTGAAGAATGGCTCCGAGCTGAAAGAGCGTCGCCTCAGAGAACCACGGACCGATCAGTTGAATGCCGATCGGCATTCCATCTGTGGATAATCCGCAGGGAACGGACAGCGCAGGCAGTCCGGAAAGATTGAAGGAACGCGTAAAACGGGTTAGATCAGGCCGCACCTGATGCTGTCTGCCGCCGATCTGCACATGCCGCTCGCCGATCGGAGTGGCGACAAAGGGCAGTGTCGGCGAAAGGAGCGCATCAACTTCTGTAAAAACGCTCGCCATCCCCTGCGTAAACCGCATCCGAAACTCATGCGCGCGCGCATAATCCATACCTGAGAATGCCTTTCCAGCCTCCAGACGCTCGCGCACGTCATCGCCGTAGGATGACGCATGCTCACGCAGCCAGTGTTCGTGCACCGCCAGAGCTTCTGAGGAGATGATGACATTCTGATTCCGCGCCACCTCATCAATCAGGGGCAGTTTGACAGCCTTGATCACAGCCCCCGCCTTGCGCAGGACGCTGACAGCCTCTTCAGTGCGCAGCGCCACTTCGTCAGAGATCGCATGCAGGAAAAACCGCTCGTCAAACCCGATGCGCAGACCCGTTGCCGAAGCGCCGAGAAGTCCGGCGTAGTCGACGGGCGGGCCTTTGCGGGTCGTTGGGTCAAGCGCGTCAACTCCTGCCAGCACCTGCAACAACAGCGCCGCGTCCCGCACCGAGCGCGTCAGTGGACCGACATGATCCAGCGAGAAAGCGAGCGGAACCACACCCGCTTTACTGACCAGGCCGTACGTGGGCTTGAGTCCAACCGTGCCTGTACAGGCGGCGGGTATTCTGATCGATCCCCCAGTGTCGGTGCCAATCGAAGCAGGCGTCAGATCGGCCGCCACAGCAGCGGCGCTGCCGCCGCTTGATCCGCCCGCGATGCGCGACACATTCCACGGATTGTGGGTGGGGCCATAATGGGGATTCTCACTCGTGGTGCCGTAGGCAAATTCATGCAGATTCAACTTGCCCAGCAAAATGGCGCCCTCTTGCTCCAGTTTGCGCCACACCGTGGCGTCCTGTTCGGGAATGTCCTCTGCCAGTATCCTGGACCCCGCCGTTGTGCGCACTCCTTTTGTGGCGATGAGATCCTTGATCGCTATGGGAACACCAGACAAACGCCTGCTGCCAGGGGGCGACACGCGCTTTCTGTCGATCGAGCGCGCCTTTTCCAGCGCTTCATCGGCGCAGACGGTGATATACGCATTCAGCATCCCGTCATACATCTTGATCCTGTCCAAATAGCCGCTGACCGCTTCTTCACTCGTCATATCCCGTGCGCCAATGCGCGCAGAGAGTTCAGTCAGATCCATCGAACACTTCGCCCCCTTGCCAAGTTCCCCGGAAAATCGCACTATACGAACCTATGTTTCTATTGTATCCTATCCATACCATATCTGCATTCCCCAAACTGCCTCGCCGAGGGTTGCGAAAGGAATTTTGCAATTTAATGAAACGCATGCCTGTGTTGCCGATCATGATCATTGCTGTGCTGTGCGCAACCGTCGCGCCCATCCGGTCAGTTTCACTCGCGCAGGCGGCCGCCGTGTCAGCGCAGGCAGTCGCCCTCTATCAGGCTGGCCTGGCGGAAAAATCCACCAACCCCACTGTGGCGCTAAAAGATTTTGAGCGCGCCGCGAAACTCGCTCCCGCCTGGGAACCGCCCGTATATGCAGCGGGAGCGCTGCTGGCCGGCAGCAATTTTCAAGCCGCCCTGCCACTGCTCATGCGTGCGCTGCGATTGAACCCGCAGGATGACACTGTGTGGAACATCATTGGCTGGGGGTATTATATGCGGCGAAATTTTCGCGCCGCAGAAGCAGCGTTTCGAAACCAGCTGACGCTGGCCCCGCATAACCCATACGGAGAATGGGGCCTGGCAAACTGTTACGCGGACAGCAGCGTCCGTCAATTCAGCTTGGCCCGCACGATTCTCCTGCGCCTGGCAGATGGTTCGCCCTTGCGTACGCTCTCAGAGCGCTTGCTCGCCCAGTTGCCTCCAGACGCGGTCGACACCACCCTGGACCCCGCCGCCTCCGTGAGTTATGAGGACGCCATCGCGATTGCCCTGTCGTACCATAGCAATATACTCGCCGCCAATGCAGTGCCCGTGCGCGCCGCGGACGGACAGGCCCCCAGCGCCGCAGTTGCCCCTTACGTCTGGTTTGCCGCGGCGCACGGCGATCTGAAGGGCCTGTCAATCCCGTCTTTTACTGCCCCCGCGCCCCGGCTCTGGATTGCCCTGTTGCTCGCCCGTCTCTATGGAATCAATCAATTCGACTATACTCGACCGTTTGCCCTGACTGATCTGACGGGTGTGTCTGTGGACGACTCCATGTACATCAACAGCATGCTGGCGATGAAAATCATGGGCACAGTGGCTCCGGGGATCTTCGCTCCGAACGCTCCGATGACAAGAGCCGCGTATGGAGCACTGATCGCACACGCCAACAGCGTCATGGCGAAACCGCCGCTGCCGGCGCAGTGGTTGACGCCGCCCGCACCGACGCCCGTTTCGCGCCCTTTTATCTATTTCTTTAGCACAAGTTCACCCGCGCTGACCGCGCAGGACGCGGAATTGACAGCGAACAGGGCCAACATCTCCGCTGTCGGTTTCACCGCTTATCCGTTCATCGCCGACTTCCCCAGTGGATCCGCGCGCACCAGGGAAGCCATCGATCACACACAGTACCTGCTCACCGCCCTGTCCGCAGGCGCTGCGACCGTCGCTGAACTCAAGCTGACGCAGGAAGGCGGGATGCGCCCATTTCTCGTTCTGGCCAATTACAACAACGTGACAAATCAGCCCAATCCACAGATCGTGGATCAACTGCTCGCCAACACGGCAGCCCGCAGCGGCCTTGTGAACGAAGTGGCCCGCATCGTCGCCGCCGAAGGTCTTGCAGGCGTCACTGTCGATTTCGAAAATATTTGGCCAAAGGATCGCCAGGTGTACGCAACCTTCATGGGCCAACTGCACAAGGCGCTGCAGGCAGAAGGCGCCCTCACCATGGTCTGTCTGCCAGAGCGCGTTAAAAGCACTGGCGGACAGAGCCCGTACGACTACGCTGCACTCGCAAAACAGGCGGACTTGGTCATGCTGATCACCTACGACGAACACACGCCAAACAGTGGACCAGGCCCCATCGCGACTCTGTCCAATGACCAGCGGGTCGTCCAGTACGCGCTGCAGCAGATGCCTGCGGATAAAATCCTCCTTGGCGCCGCGGATTATGGTTATAACTGGTCCGGCGGCGGCGCACAGGAGATCAGCATGGCGCAGGCCGACGCCCTGGCGCAAACGCACGGCGCGCGCGTCACGCTGGACCCTTCTTCTTACAGCGCCACATTCTCCTACCACAGCAAGGCAGGAACGCTGCACACGGTATGGTTTGAAAACAGCCGGAGCATCGCCGCCGTCGCCCGTCTCGTCCAGCGTTTCGGCCTGCGCGGTCTGGCGGTCTGGCATCTCGGCTCAGAAGATCCCCATTTCTGGTCTGCGCTGCGATCCGTATTCCCTGGCCTTACTCCGCCAGACTGAAGGCGTCGTGCACGCTTTGCACGGCTGCGTCAAGACTGTCTGCCGCAATGATGCAGGACACCTTGATCTCTGAAGTGCTGACCATTTTGATATCCGCACGGGCTGTCGCAAGCGCCTGAAACATATGGGCTGCGACGCCTGGATTGCTGACCATGCCTGCTCCGACGATGGAAATTTTCGAAAGTCCCGTTTCCTGCTTTACTTCCTGGCATCCAAGACGCGTCGCAAACGCTTCGCAAATAGCGACCGCCTGCGCCAGATCATTCTCTGAAACGGTAAACGAAACGTCCGTCTCACCGGTTTTCACCACGCTCTGTACGATCACGTCGACATTGACCGCTGACTGTGCCAGAGCCGAGAAGATGTCAGCCAGATGGTGGTGCGAAACGGTCATGCCAAGCAGCGCGACACGCGCCACCTCTTTCTCGCACGCCACTCCCGTAACAACACGCAAACGTTCCATTGTCTCCATATCCGTGATCACCGTTCCTTCTTCATCTGAAAAACTCGATCGAACAACCAGGGCGACGCCGTTTCGTTTCGCGGTTTCAACAGCCCGTGGATGCAGCACCTGGGAGCCAAGATTGGCGAGTTCGAGCATCTCTTCATAGCTGATTTCCATGAGTTTTCTGGCATTTTTTATGATTCTTGGATCAGCCGTATAGACTCCGCTGACATCGGTGTAGATTTCACAGCGATCGGCGCGCAGGGCAGCCGCGACGGCGACGGCGGTGGTATCCGAGCCGCCCCGCCCCAGCGTTGTGACCCCACCCTGTGCAATTCCCTGAAAGCCGGCTATCACAGGCACCACATTTTGATGTAGACTGTTTACGAGAGCACTCGCGTCGATCGCTTCGATACGCGCCGCTCCATGCAGAGGCTCAGTCTGAATTCCTGCCTGCCACCCCGTAAAAGAGGCTGCTTTCACACCTGTTTCGTGCAGCGCCATCGCGACGAGCGCGGTGGAGATCTGTTCTCCCGTCGCCAGCAGCGCGTCCATCTCTCTGCGATCAGGTTGCTGGGTAATTTGCGCCGCCAGTCCAACCAGCTCATCCGTCGTGCGCCCCATGGCAGAGACGATCACGGCGCACTGATGTCCAGCTGCAACTGCGCGCGCCACGCGAGCTGCGACAGCGCGGATTCGTTCCGGAGAGCCGACGGAGGTTCCGCCGAATTTCATGACAAGCAAAGACATAATTCCACTCCTGTCTCTCAATACAAAACGTGTAGTTATGAATCGTATCCTAGCACAATTTGTTGCGAATGCTAAGAGACCTGCGACTTTTGTCTGCAGTTTCGGTACAATAGAGAGGTTGTCGCTGATCACAGACTATGCGACAGTACAAATTACACATCACAACTGCCTGCGCAAAGAACGTGGGTCGTTTGAAAGGACGGACATACGATGAGTTCGCGAAGACACGCCAGATGGCTTTCCTGGATCGCGCCCGCCAGCGCTGCCGTCATTCTAACGCTCGGCTTATGCTGGACCGGACAACCCGCCATGGCTGATGTCACACCGTCATTCCCGCTCAATACAACATTTAACCTCGCTCAGAACAGCACCGTCACAACAAGCAGCGTCGACCCGACAGACCCACTCTTTCATGCCGCAGAAATCAAGGCATACCCCGGCCCAAAGGGCGGGATTGTCGCCAACAGCATGACCTGGACGGGTTTTCTGCGCCAGGCCGGACGCGTTATTACAGTGAAATTGAATCAGCCCGCCCAGTTGTCCAGCATCTCGCTACAATTTATGGCATTTACTCCGGACAGTATCCTCTTCCCTTCCTACGTCAATTTTGAGGTCTCGCAAGATGGGCAACACTGGTATGAAGCAGGCAAAGTCCGCTCCACGATCTCGCCTTATTACGGCGGCAAGCTCCTGCAGACCTACTCGATCAGTCTTAATCAGACAGCGGCCCAATATGTGCGTATCCAGTTCCCTGTTGACGTGTGGGCGCTGGCGCGCAATTTGCGGATCATCGGATCGCCGTGGCAGCGGCAAAGCCTCACCCAACTGCCTGCGGTGACTGCGAACGGCGGAATTCAGGGATATCTGCCGCCAAAATCCGCCTCCGCCGGGGGAGCGAGCAATATGCTCCTGGTTTACAGCGGCGCAAACGGGGCGGAAGGCACATGGACGCCGAAACAGTTTTTACCCATGGTAGCGTACGTGAGCCAAAGCGGGCAAATCGAGGGCAAAATGTTCGACAGTTTTCTGTTTCTGCCCTATGGAAGCCTGCTTAAGACAGCGGGCTCCTGGAATCAGTATCTCACGTCGCTCTTTGCCCCGAATGAACAGTTGTCAGCGCTCAATCAGACAGTGGCCAACGCAGCTGCGGGATTCAAGCAGATAGGCGTCACGGAACCAACGGTCAATGTCGTTTTGACCATCCCGTACCCCAATCCCGGCATCACGAATTTTGGAACATTGCCGAACGGCAGCCAGAATCTGTCGTTTAAAAGCAGCGCCGTCGGCGATATGACCGCCTATCAGAATCGCCTGGCCGCCGTCACCTGGTATGTGCAGACTCTCCTGGCCAAGTGGCAGGCGGCCCATTTTACAAATCTGAAACTGACCGGTTTGTACTGGGACAGTGAGGCGGTCAATTATTCGACGCCGTACGAGACGAATTTGATCCAGAACGCCGTATCGCTGGCTCACGGCGCGCACCTGCCGCTGATCTGGATCCCGACGTTTGGCGCGCCTGGAATGATTTCGTGGAATGAGTTGGGATTCGACAGCGTGTTTATCCAGTCCAACTATTATGAGCAGCCGAGTCTACCCGTCAGTCGCGTCACAGAAGCTTCCAGCATCGCCATGCAAAACGGGCTCGGCATGGAAGTGGAACTCGGACCGCAGATCCTGCAGTCAACGACGTACCAAAACCGCTATTTCAACCAGTTGACGGCCGACTATCTGTCGGGCGTGGAAGCACAGTCCGCGCATGCCTTCTATGCTGGATCACAAGTGCTTTACGACGCCGCGTACAGTACCAATCCGGCTGTGCGCAGCATCTATACAGACACGTACGATTTCATTCTTGGCCAATTCACGTACACCACCTACAAGCCCAACTGAAGCGAACGCCTGCCGGTCGAAGCTTTCCAGTCGTCGCTGCCCGGAAAGCTTCGGCCGGAATCGACAACAAACGCACCACGCTGCTCAAGGTTGCCAGAGCAGCGCGGTGCGTTTGTTACCTGAAAGCGCCGTAAAGCCCCTGGATTCATCCATGGGGATATAAGGCGTGCCTTTGATCCCTGTTCTTTCTCGCCGTGCGCACAGTATGCAGAACGGTATGGTATACTGTACCCATGAACTACAAATCGAATCGAAATGTCGTCTACTCATGCAAATACCATGTCGTCTAGGAGTCCGAAATATCGGCGTAAAGTCCTGGTGAACGGCGCCGACGCGCGGCTCAAAGAATTGATCCGCGAAGTGGCGGCGGAGCATCAGGCCGACATTCTGAACTCGAAGTCATGCCTGACCACGTGCATCTCCTGATTGAAGTCGATCCGCAGTTTGATTCATCGATTGGTCAGGCTACTCAGGGGGCGTTCTTCACGGGTTTTATGCCAGGAGTTCCTCTGGCTCAAGAGCCGTTTGCCCACGCTCTGGACGAATTCCTACTTTGTCTCCACAGTGGGAGGTGCACCGCTTGCGGTTATCAAGCAATACATCGAGAATCAAAAAAACGTCTAGCCGCCGCGTGAAGACACCTTCGTTCACGTGCGAGATCCCTCTTCGGGTGACGAGGCGGCAAGAGAAGAAATTGGACGTTCGTTTTGAAGCGGCCCGGCAACTGTACAACGCACTCCTTGGCGAAGCCAAGCGCCGTCTGGCTCTGTTTCGGCAATCGATCTGGTACAAGAAGGCCAAGCTGACGCAGGACGAGGAGGAGCGCCGCGCTCATTTTGCCGCCGCAAGAACCGCTCACGGGTTCTCCTCCGGCGCGCTGGAGGCCACGGCCGACGGGATGCGGCGCGACACCTGGCTGGGCGATCACTTGGACTCGCATGTGGTATAGGCTTTTAGAACCCTCTGGCTTTAGCCATGGGGAGCTTCAGTCTCCCGCAATAATCGCTCCAACTGGTCGTCAATGCTCTCGGACATCTCCACCCGAGCCTCGGCGACGCGCGCCTGGTTCCGGGCATTCTCCAGTGCCTGTTCACCGGCGTGACTCATCGCTTCAGACGCTTTTTGCAGTGTCAGATTCGCCGTTGCGGCGGACAGCCTGGATTCCGCATCGTCCCTGCGGTCGCGAAACGCCAGCACCTGGTCGCGCAGTTCCTCCTCAGCGTCCCGCAGATGGTCAAGTTTCCTGCGCAGCAACTCTTCCCGAGCTTTCACATCCTGGAGCTTATCCTGCGCTTTGCGCCGTTTCCCAAGCAGTTCACGGGCGCGGTCCTCATCGCCTCTGGAAAGGGCCTCTCTGGCCTCATCTTCCAGATCGTTCATCCGCTGCTCCAGCGACTCCGCTTCGTGCACGAGTTGCTGATGGGCAAATGCAACCTCACCGATCATCCGTTTGATCTCGCTGGTCTGCATGATCAGTTGCTGATAGACTGCCTGCAGTTCGGCCTGTGGATCAAGCTGTTTCTGCTTGTGATCCGCGACGGTCGCCTGCACAATCTTGGCGGTTCGTTTAAAGAGCCCCACGTAACGTACCCTCCCTGCAAAGCAAGTTCCCAGTTTTCCTGTCTCAGTCGTTCAATGACAGCACGAGCTGCGGCACTGCAATCGTATGGTCGCTGGAGGTCGGCAAAACGGCCGTGCCCACCGCGAAGAATTCAATCACGTGACTCCCCCAGCCATGACTCTTCTCATGCAGATGGACGCCGACGATCCCTTCTGCCTTGGCGGTGTGCGCCTCCATCTGCATCCGCTCCATGGCCAGTTCACGCGCGTCGTACAGAGCCTGGGTGTAGTTTGGCATCTCGCAGTTTTGGCCGACGCTGCGCAGAAACTGCTTGAAACTCTGATGGGCCACATGATACACGCAACTGCCCATCACCAGCGAGAGCGGTCGATAGCCGGCCCGCAACAGCGCCCAAAAATCCTGACCCGACAGATCACTCGTGAACGGCTTGTTGTTCATCATCCGATAGTTTCCTTTATTTCTAGCGGCAACGGCCGTTCCGACGGCGATAAATTCGGCGAGGTCTTCGCCCCACTCGTAGCGCCCCACCTCCAGGCGCACCCCCACAACGCCGTCCGCGCCAAGCGACTGCGCTTCCTCTTCCATGCGGCTCATGGCGAGTTCGCGCGCGTGGTACATCGCCTGACTGAGCACCTGCAACTCTTCGTTGTTACGAAAATTCGCCTGTTGAAAACCGATATGATAAATGGAACTGCCAACCACCATGCCAATCGGTTCAAAGCCCGCCTCACGCACGAGCAAAAACTCATTGACCGTCAGATCGCTTGTAAAAACACCGCCGGGATGGTTCGCGCTTCGCAACCCTTCGAGTCTCTCCAGCGCGTGCTTGGGAAGATCCTTAAACTCGCTGTCAGCCACTATGATTCCTCCTTATGTATAGAAAACAACAGGCCAAGGGCCGCGCCTGAACGCCGACTACGATCTGAGATCAAACACTGGCGTTACCTTCAGGTCCGGATGCACGCCGCTTTCCACACGTTCCACCGCCGTTCCCAGCATGACCACTTCGATAATGTGATCCTGGACGCGCTCCCCGTCGCCAACCTGACCGCCTTCGATTTCCTCCACATGCATCTCAAACTCCGCGCCGACAACACCCGTGGCGCCCATTTTCTGCAGATCCTCCCGCAGTTTCTTTTGCGCCAGATGCCGCGCCGTATACATGCCCTGCGTAAAATGTTGCATCTCTTGATTATACCAACTGCGTTCCTGCCGCGCGTCCCACCAGTCCGTGCGCAAATAGTAAAACGTCGCGCCGAGCGCGAGACCAACCGGCAGGTGACCCGCAATGATCAAGCGGGCAAAGTCCTGCCCGGACACCGTGGACAACACAGGTCTGGCAGGCTGCTTCAAGCCCTCCACCTGCACAGCCGTGCCATAGCATACATACTCAACCACACCGTCGGCCTGACTGAATCCTTTTTTCTCAAGATGCACGCCCACAACCGCGTTGGCGCCCATGAGCGCCGCTTCCTGTTCCAGGCGGCTGATGGCCAGCCGCCGCCCCTCATACAAAGCATGCGTCGGCCCCTGGAGTTCATGGGAAGCCGTGTAGTAGCTGCCCATTGAATTGTAGGAGGTTGGCCCCACATACCCCACCTGATAGAACGAACTGCCCATCACCTGACCAAGCGGCCGAATCTTGTACTGACGGAGAGCAAGCCACTCATTGACTGACAGGTCGCTCGTCCACGGCAAGTCGCCCGCCTGCTGCGAATGAATGCGCTCCACCACGCCCGGAGGCAGATGGCCGTGAGTGAGCGCGTCCAGCGACTTGCGTGAACGCTCTGCCTCCTGCTGTTTAAGCGCGGCGATGTCAAGTTTTGGGGGCGGCGGACTGCTCCATTCTTCCTGATTCTTGTCTTTCCCGTCGCGGGAGCCAAAACCGAGATGAAATCGAAACACCAAGCTCACCTCCTTCTGCGATGCATCTACAATAAAAAGTCTTCTAACGATTGCCTTGCGTGATCGTGTTCTTTCACGTATGCGTTCAGCGCTTCAGACAGTTCATTCAACCAATCCATCATCGGAACGACCTTCGTGGACAAAACGATGCCCCGCACGGCCTTTGCCCGTCGCGCCACGAGCCGACCGCCTTCTTTCGCGAGCACAAATGTGTCGCCTTCCATGGCCACTTCCACCTTTGCCACGGGATGTTCCTTGGAAAACAGCTTGTGTTCCCGTTCAACCCTTACCAGATCCGGCAGCGATTTCTCAAGCCGGGCAGCCAACGCCTCGACATAAGCGAGTTCGTCGGCATGTCCGTGCCGCCAGGAAGCGGCATTAAGGTCAAACAGAATGTCCTCCCCCATAAGCGCCACTTCACCACCTGTTCCTAATGCGCACGCCTTATTTGTTAATACGTCATGAAACGACAAAAGTTTCAGCGCATTTTACGCGCTTCTTTGTCCTGCCGCAATTTTTTTTGCGCGCGGAGATAGCCAATCGCACCCTCAGCGTTGTCCCACGTATCGCCAAATGCCGCACAGTACCGAATGGCTTCTGATTCCTGCCCCGTTTCGCTCTGCTTGGGCAACTTCTGGGGCATCATGCGCAAATGCAAAAGATAATCGAGAACAAACGGATTGTACTTGCGCGCCGCCAAAAATGCGGACCGCGCCATCAGAGAATCGCCCTGAAGCATATAGGCCGTCAACAACTTCCCGTAGAGCATCAGGACAGTCTGTTCCTGATCATAGATGTCCACCATACTGGCCGCATCCTCATACCGCGATGTATCAAGCAGCGCTTTTAGAAGAATATACCTGATTCCCTGATGGTCACCCAGATTCAGTTGCAGTGTCTCCTGGAGCACGGTGATCGCTTCATCATATTGTTCCAGCTCCCATAACACCTGACCGAGTGACGATCGCGCCTGCATATAGGGCCGAGTCTGCGGAACCTGCCAAAACTTCCCTATCCATTCCTGCTTCTTGTCAGCGAATAACCGATCGCCGGCGTTCACAGCCTCCTGCAGATATTTCCTGGTATCCTCATCCCCCTCGGAGTCATCGCGAGCGAGGAGCAGCCAGGCTTCCACGCATTCTGCTGAGATTGCGAGCGCCCTCTGCGCGATCGCAACGCGTTCTTCCTGCGTATGCTCGCCCGTCGTCGTCTGGAGCACGTCAATCGCCTGAGACAGTTTGCCCCGGGAAGCGTCCCCCTGATCTTTTTGACCTTGGTCTACAATAAATTCGGTGTTCTCTGCTGACATGAAATTTCCCCTTTCTGGCGTCATGACCTCCCTGCTAACCAGCATACACCAAGTGCGCATGATTAGTCAGCGGCTGCCGTGATCGCTAGAAATCGATCTCTGCAGCCGCGCTGGCCGCCGTCTCGTGCTCCAACGCCTCTTCCTCGCGCAAAGCAACCTCGCGTTCCTCACGTTCCAGGCCAATGGTGTGCACCTTGCGCTCCACGTCGGATGTCAATTCCTCCATGATCGCATAGCCGTCAAGTCCTATGGTCGCCGCATCGTCGCCGAGTTTTCGCAACATCCCCCGCATGATGAAAAGCAGATCGTCGCGCAGTTCGAGCAGTCGATCCCGCATCTCATGCGGCATCTCGTCGCAGAGTTCACCCAGATAATGCTCCGCAAACGCCTGATGGCGACCTTCATCAGCGATAATCCGCACAGACAGCTTTCCGAACAGGGCGTCGGGAAAATGCTTGCGAAACGCTCCGTAAAAATTTTTCGCAAACAGGTCGCTGATCAGGATTCCAAATAACCAGTCGACACGATGTTTCGACTTGAGGAGCCGATGATGATAGCGAAACATCTCTCGCAGATCCCGCAATTCAAGCGGTTTGCGGTCAAGCAGCCTGTATACCTTCGTCAACATCTCAAAATGCCTGGCTTCATCCATCATAAACGTGGTGATATAGAGCTGCGCGCTTGTCTCGTGCGCAGCAGCAAAATGAGGCAGGACTGTTGCCGCGCCAAGCATCGCTGTCTGTTCGCCGAGGTAGACGGGCGTGAGCACGCGAGCAAATGCGGTGGCCTCCATGGCGTTTAAGCGGAAGGGAAGCGTCCAGTCGAACTCACTGGAGGACCATTGCCCCTTGACGCCCTTGTGAAACAACGCAAGAATGGGGTCATCTTCCCTGAGATCCGGATGTATGCGCGGCACCGACGCAACTCCTTCCGCTCCATAACAAAACCAGTAATTTAATTATACAATATCGATGATAGAGAAACAATCTGAATTGGCGCACGGAAACCAGGTTCCTCAGCCGTTCACCTGTCGCTTCGCCTGATGGATGCGATCAGACGCTGCTGTCTTGCGCTTGCCGCTTACTCTCAGCATGGCCGACAGCCGCCGTTCCCGATCGGCGCCCAGAGCGAACCACAGATTCGCACCCACTGTCGCGAGGGCAAACGCGGTCCAGCAAACAGCAAATACCCCGCTCATGTGTACAGACAACCTCGGCATTCTGGGAACGGCAACGGCCAGCATCCCCACAGAAATCAACACGTACAGCGTCGACGCCGCCCGGTTCGGCGTCCTTCCCGGTCTGATCATACCCCACGCTCACCCGCCTGTGTCAGTCTGGTAAGGCGCCGCCGCGAGACGAGCCTGCCTATAGCATATGCGCCAGGCTCTGACGGGTAGACCTTGCCCGCGCGCTGGACGGCGGCAGACTGTCGGCTGCTCTGAGTACGATATTTTCAGCTCATGGAGAAGCGCGCATAATTTCACACAATCAAACAGACAATAGAACCTGGGATAAATTTTTACATCAGTTCAATCAGGAGGAAAGATGATGAATACAAATACCACTCCCACGAGTACAACCAGAGCCAACTCAACTGCGGCGATGGGCGAGACGGTCGGGCATGTGCTTGACGATTTCAGCAAATGGCGTGAATTCCTGCAGGTGCAGGTGCAGCGAGCGCAACACGTTGGCATGTCCGAACAGCAACTCGACGACGCAGCGTTCAAACTCGGTTCGTATCTGGCCGACAAGATCGATCCCGAGAATGCGCAGGAACGGCTGCTGAAGCAGATGTGGGAAACAAGCCCCAAAGAGGATCAACGCGCGCTGGCGCGCATCATGGTCAATCTCGTTTCACAACCAGATGCGGGAACCACTCATTAGCATATTGCAGTCGCCCATGATCACTACAGAACAACCAGGCGTGGCTACCACTGCCTGGTTGTTGTTTGGATACGACCGGCGCGCGGTGGGCGGCGCCCGTCTGTTTCAGTTCCTATGAACCTTCTGCGTCTTTATAGATCCATACTCTCCCCAGGCTTTAAGGCCCGCCCGCCGATGCCACGCGCTGCGAGCTTCGCCACATACGCTTCGCCATCCTGGGCAATGAGCGGAAACGTGTTATAGTGCACAGGAAGCACGGTTTGCGGCTTAAGCCAGGTCGCCGCAATCTCCGCATCAACAGGTCCCATCGTGAAGTTGTCGCCGATCGGCAGAATCGCCAGGTCAATGTCGTTGTATTCACCGATGGTCTTCATGTCTCCAAACAGGCCTGTGTCTCCAGCGTGATAGATCGTTTTGCCATTCGCAGAAAACAGAATGCCTGCGGGTTCACCTGCGTACTTCATCCCGCCGTCCGTCTCAATGGCGGACCCATGAAACGCCAGCGTATATTTGACGCGACCAAACGGAAACGTATGGCCCCCGCCAATCTGCATCGGGTGCACCTTTTCCAGTCCCTGATCGCCCAGCCAGCTCGCCAGTTCATAAACCGCCACAACAGTCGCTCCAGTGCGTTTCGCGATCTCCACAGTGTCGCCGAGATGGTCAGCATGTCCATGCGTCAGCAAAATAGCATCGGCGCTCACTTCACTCGCGCGGATGCTCGCCGTGGGGTTCCCTGTCAAAAAAGGGTCGATCAGCACACGATGAGACCCTGTATCAACCAAAATGCAGGAATGTCCAAAAAACGTTACCTTCACCATGCTCATCCCCTTTTCTATGTACACGTACAACGCGTGCCTGGTGCGCATGCCGATGAATCCTGGCAACGAAATCCTCTACGAACCTGGCTACGAAATCGTAATCTCCTGAAGCGCCTCGCCCAAAATCTTCTGAATGTCCTGCATCAGGACTCCCAACTGGTATTCCGCCATCAGATAGTCCCGCACCGGCGCATGCAACTGCAATACATCATACAACTTTTGCAGCCCTTCCTGTTCACTCTGCGTCGGTTCCTCCCCCATGATTTGCTTGCGTTCAAACTCCAGTTGCTTCATATGAAAATCATTCAGCATTCGCTTTGCCTGCTCATCGGGTTCAATCTTGCCCTTCGCGGCTTTCATGGCGCGAAACGCTTCTGAATCCTGAATGGCACGTACCAGTTCATGCGCGCGATCATACGGGTTCATGTCTTTCCTCCCTCATGCGCCAGCGTGTATGGAGTCTCTTGACCAAAAACCCGCCGGGCAAATGCAGTCTCATACAGTATAATGCAACGGGGCTGTGAGGAAAACCCGTACGGAAAAGAGCAATCGCTGCCAGAAACGGCGCTGAATCGGCGAAGAAGCAGTCCGCGGCGCACGCATAATATCTGTCTGAACATAAAAATAAAAAAACATGTCGAGAGGTCCGGCGCGATATTCCATATATTCATTGCCCAGGATCTGATCTGAAACGCGGATCAAGCCCTTTTGCATCTTCGGCAGTATGCCCACGCCCATCCTGATCGTCCTCCGCACCCGGCGCCGCTTCATCGTAGATACTGGGATCAAACGGCCGCTTCGCGGCCTCTTCCAGCCGCTCCTTCAAGTTTGGACTGACATCGCCCAGGACCTCAATCGGCTGATTATTCACATTGGGCGGCTCGTCTCCATATCCGATCTGGTTTAATTCCGCAACGCTCATTGAATGGATCAGTGACACAAAGGCGTCAACCACCGTACGGTCAAACTGCAACTCCCGGCCATTTTCCAGCCTCAGAATTGTCTCGTCAATAGAGAACCCCTTCTTGTACGGTCGATTGGAGACCATGGCGTCAAACGCATCGGCCACCCCAACGATACGCGCAATCAAGGGAATCTGGTTCCCCCTGAGGTTGTCGGGATAGCCGCCGCCGCGTATCCATTCATGGTGGGAGCGGACCGCCTGCAGAATCAGGTCGCTCACTCCGGAGCCCTTGAGAATCGTCTCGCCGTGAACAGGATGCTGCATCATCTTAAACCATTCCTTGGGATCCAGTTTGCCCGGTTTCAGAAGTATGTCGTCGCTGATCGCCACTTTCCCCACATCGTGCAGCAGTCCGCCAAAATACACATCCTCGTCGTCAAAATCCAGTCCCATGTGGTGCACGGCGCGTCTGGTCATTTCCGCGACGCGCCGCGAATGCCCATATGTATAAGGATCGCGCGCGTCAATCACATGAGCCAGCGAAGCGATCGACGCGTTGTAGCGTTTGTGCATTTCGTCGGCGAATCCCTGGATCGTGTTAGCGTCTCTCAGTTGTTTCTGCAACATAAACCGGATGAACAAGTATAGGACAACGACAATTAAAACGGACGATACACCATATGAGTTGTAAAGCATCGCTGTAATGGCGCCAATGGTCAGCATGGAAAGATAAGGTACGGAAAAAACCTTCACGATATTGCGCATGACGGGAATGTAAGGACCGCCGCTGTTTAGTGACAGTATGCCCGATAGTAACGCAACATTCAAAGAAAAATATACCAGAATGCATACGATCAGTTGTATCGGGAGCGGAATCGCGGTGTACCGCACTGCCTCCCAGACAAAACCAGTGCCTAGAATCGTCAGAGCTACTTGGCCCGTGTTCACGGCAACCATCAGCAGGTTAATACGTCCAACAACCGCCTGAACGACGACGCCCAAGAACATGCACCATACCGCTGCCCAAGGAGAAACCACAATGACAAGGAATATATTGAACAGATTACCAAGACTTATTCCCATCTCAGGAAGCCTTACCAGGGGAAGAAAAGCCACCGCCACCATGAGAAATGTAATAATGAGGATTTCCGACCACTGAGACGCGTCGGTCAGTTGATACAGCGAAAACACCACAGCCCCAAAGCCAATGATTGAAAGAAGCCCCAAATAGGATCGTCGCCAGACACCACTGGAAATAGACACTCATTTCACCCCTGTTCCTTGGCGCCCATGAGACTGGTGAGATTGATTGGGCACCCCAGCAAACGCTGGATCAGCAACACGATTCCACTGAATACAAAGATATCGCCGCAACTGATGACGGTCGGCGTTGGATATGGCAGAAAGATGATATCCCCCAGTAGCGGAAAAATCGTATGCGGTGTCATCGCGGTGTGCCAAAAGTAGTCCGCGTGAAACTCCTTCATGGGTAGGGCGGTCCTCCGCGCTAATGAGGACAATACAGGCATCAACCCACCGTTCACCCAGACTACCAGCGCATTCAGCGAGGCTCCGATTGCAATGATTCGAAACTCTATGTAATGCCAGTTTTTCCAGAGGAAAAAGAGAATCATAGCATAGGAAACGGACACAAGCTCAGGCGATATAGCCTTGAGCCAGATGGTAGAAATCTCCATGGCTATGGCCAATAACAGAATACCGTTCATGGTAAACTTGGGGAGCGGCTGCAATTTGCCGCCCCTCAATAGAGCCACAATGACCGACAAGACAAGCAAAACCATCTGCAACATATAGCGCAACCTCCGAAACTATCCATTTTGACTAAAAACACCGCACTGCGGTGCCTTTAGCAATCCTACTTTGCAAACATATCAGTATAAATTCTTTTCAACCCAACCAGAGTAGATCCGCTGAGGCGGCTAATATCAGCGCCACGATCGTTACTGCTGCCATGATAGTTTGTTTGTTCATGGTTCGTTCCTCCCTGGAAAGCTAACTTCACTTTCAGGAAAGAACGGATTCGCTACGATCTCCCCACCACCCAAGCGACCAGGTTACGGACGGTGCTTCTTCGTGTCCTCAGCGTCTTACGAGATTTAGAATACTATATTTCGACCATTTTCGCCATGTGTTGTGTCGAAAATTTGATAAATATTTGCAGTCTATGAGAATGCAGAGCGCGCGCAGCGCAGAGCCATTCATTTCTCCTGGCAGCAAAGAGACGCTCCTCTCATCGCGGAGCGTCTCTTTGCTGCCAGGACAGAGCGTATGTCGATCAACCGAGTTGCAGCGACGCCAGACTCGCCGCGCCTTCCCATCGCGCAGACCAGCTTCGCGCAACCTCAGCTTCACCGTTGTCACGCAACCTCAGCTTCACCGTTGTCACGCAGCCTCAATACTCCGCTGCACAGCCGACTTGCGCCCGATTTTCGTGAAAACGACGTAGAGCAAGGCTGCCACCACAAAGCTGACGTAATACGAGATATCGCCGATTTGCGGAAACTTCGCAGCGATGGGTCCCACGTACAGAGACTGATTAAAGAATAGACTGGAGGCCGCCAGACCAAGGATGAACGCCCACAGACCGGCTCTCACCTGGCCGCTCTCGCTGTAAAACTGAGTCACGCTCGTATCCGAGCGTCGATACAACACATAATCGGTCAATATCACTGCGAGCCATGGGCTGATCCAGTACCCGAGCAGCAAGAGGAAGTTGTCATAGTTTCCATAATACCCTTTGGCGCCTGCAAAGTAGGATAGAATGCCGCCCAGAACGCCGAGCAGCAATGCGGCGACCCAGCGTTTGGGAACCACGGCGCGAACCAATTTTACATCAATCGCCAGCAACGACAACGAACCTGAGTAGATGTTCAGCACATTTGCTGTCACCGTTCCCAGGATGATGGCGAGCATTGCGAACACAACAAGAGTGTGCGGCATCAGCCCGGAGACGAGGTCTGTCGGCGTTGAGATGTTTCTGATGGTTGCCAGACCTGCGCCGAGCAGTTCAAGCCACACGGCGGGAATCACGTTGCCCCAGAACGATGCGCCGAACGCCTTGCCAAAGCGTGTACTTTGGGGAAGATACCGACTGTAATCGGAACTGTATGTGAGCCAGCCCAGCATGTACGACAGGGAGGCGCTGACGGACAGGATAAAAGAACCGAAAGCGCCGCTGTACAAAGGCGCCTTTACATTGACAGGAACGCCAAAATGGATATGCCCTACCGCGTATACTGTTACAATGACAAAGATGATTCCCAACACCAGCGCCGAAACGCGTTCCACCCAGTGAATCAGATTGTGGCCATAGATGCTGACCACCGCCTGCAATACGATCATGATGATCAGGGATGCAACAAACCCAATCGGAAGCAGCCATTGCAATGCATAGACGCCGAGCACCGTATTGACGGCATACCAGCCGACGCCCGCGATAAAATTGAAACCGGAAGGAATAAAATTGCCAAAAAATCCGAAAGCGCCCCTTGACTGGATCAATTGGGGGATTCCCCACCTGTATCCGAATGTCGTGAGAAAACCGATGCACAGCGCTCCCAAGACTGTTCCTACAACGATGGAAAGCGCCGCTTGCGCCATGCTGAGACCAAACAACCCAACAGACAGCACACCGAGGGTCAGGGTGGCAAATTCCAGGTTCGCGCTGAACCACAGTGTAAATAAACTGCCAGGTTTTCCATGACGTTCCTGGCTTGATATCGGATCAATCCCGTGCGGCTCAACGTGAAGGACTTCTTCTCCGTAAAAATCGTTGGTAACGGGCTCCATAAGAACCTCCTTCAAACATTTGGTCGTCATTGCGCCTGCTACTTCTAATAATACTGTTGAATCAATCCTAGTCAAGGCTAAATACGAACATATTTCATAAAATTCGATTCAATGTTCGTTATTTCCTGTCCTCTCACCGCGCATATACGAACTTTTGCAGGTAGTGTACACTGGTCGTATAACTCTTTCATAACAGCCAGATCCTGCGGGAGGACTCATTCTCTATGCTTGGTTCATTTCTGATCTTCTTTCGTGAATCCCTGGAAGCATCCATGATTGTCTCAATCATGCTGGCTTACCTGAAACAGATCGGGCGCCGGGATCGGTTCAGGGATGTGTGGCTGGGTGTCTGGAGCGCCCTCGGTATTGCGGCGCTTGGCGGTTACGCCATATTTGCGACCATACGTCATTACGATGGAACCACGCTGCAAACAGAAATCGAAAGCATCACCTATTTTGTCGCCGCCGGAATCCTCACATACATGACCTTCTGGATGAACCGCCAGAGCCGTCAACTGAAGAGCGATTTACAAGTGAAACTGGCCGCCGCGATCCAGAATGGGACCTTGTGGACGATCGCTCTGGTCGCGTTTATCACCGTCGGCCGCGAAGGTCTGGAAACCGTCGTTTTTATGATTGCCATCGCCTTTAAATCCAGTCCACTTTCTTTGGCGATCGGCGCCATTATCGGCGCGTCGGCCGGACTTTCTCTCAGCTATCTGATCTACGTGACCGGCAAGCGAATCAATCTGCGCGCTTTCTTCAATATCATGGGCACTCTGCTGATGCTCTTTGCGGCTGGTCTGTTGGCTGACGGCATCGAAGACTGGCAGCAACTCGGCTGGATCCGTTTCGGTGCGCAGCCACTCTGGAATACGAGCAGACTGCTGAACGAAAACACCACGCTGGGCGATATTCTACATTCGTTTTTTGGCTATGCGGACAGCCCCACCGGGCTGCAGTTGGGCAGTTATGTGGTGTATCTGACTCTGATGCTGTGGCTGTTCTGGCGCGGAAACCGCACTTCTTCCACAGAATGACACGGGTGATATTTCAGCCGCACCTGCCCCACTCTGCGGCTGCGGCGTATGCGCATAACACAACCACCTCCTGCAAATCCTGAACGCAGGGGGTGGTTGTGTTATGCCAAGCGCAGTCAAGTGTCTCGTGGAGCAATGCGTGTACAACAGTTCGCTGCACTGTTCCGCAGAATCTGTCATGATCAAGCCTCAGGGCAATGAGATTGTTGGAACTTCGCGCGGTACTTTGTGCGCCACATTCTCCTATCGAGACCCGAATCACCGTCCTGATCATTCTTGAGCGCACGCCGGGGCCAACCGCAGCTGACGGCCCCGGCAACCGCTGCGTTGGCGCACGCGCCCCCGCACTCTGTCCAGAACCTGCTGCGACAATGTTCAACAGCGCCTTTGCGCTCGCTCGACCAGCATGTTGCGATCACGCCGCTTATGCCTGATCCTGCAATTCCGTTCCGCACGAACTGCAAAACTTGCTGGTTAATTCGTTCTCCATGCCACACTGCGGGCACAATCGCCTTTGCGACTCAACCGTTTGCCCATCATCGTCCGCGTCCTCATCGAGTTGCCTTGCCTTTTCATTGAGCTGGTCGATTGACTCCTCGATCATCCGGCACTGCGCCGCAAATTCATCCACAGTCTCTTGCGCGATTGTTCCCATTTTGTACGCGCTCTGTCCGAACTCCTCGTAATGGCGCCGCAATTCGTCCTGCAGTTTGTTCACAGAGCGACTGATTTCGGCTTTTTTCAAAGCCTTGTCCGTTGTAGAAATGGCTTTCGATACGCCTTGCGCCGTCTTGTTCTTGATCTTGTCAAACAGGCTCACTTTAATTACACCTCCCTCTCCTCAAGTCACCGTTCACGTTCGCACCATCCGCCGAAATCGCAAAAGGGTACTCGGTCTCGTTAGCTTCATTTTAAGATCTCGTGAACCTATATGCAAATATACATGCTGGCGGGCGACTCTCCAATTTTCTGCTGGACGTACAAGAGTCGAGCGTGTACCATAAGTGCACGGGCACGAAAGCCGGATTCTGCAAAGCGAACTACATACACGGAAAAGGCGTCCACTTGTAACGTGGGCTTAATAGGGAAACCGGTGAAAATCCGGTGCGGTCCCGCCACTGTGAGGGAGAGCGTCGACAAATGCCACTGGGCCATGCAGCCTGGGAAGGATGTCGAGCGCGATGAACCCGAGCCAGGAGACCTGCCTTTTTTTGAACACCGTCATGACCCGCGGTCGATGGGGAGGTGTTTGTGGACGGCCTTTTGTCGTGTACAAGCACTCTTTCTTCGGGAAAGAGTGCTTTTTTGGCGTTTGAATGGAGGTTGGAAAATGGAACAGAGCAAACCACCGGGCAGACTGCGACAGACCTTCTCGCTGCTCGACTTGAGCAGCCTCTCCATCTCCAGTGTCGCGCCAGCGTTCAGCATCTCGGCGACCATCGGCGTCATGGTGGGTTACAGCGGTGTCTACAGCATTCTCGCCATCGTGTTGATCGCGTTGCCGTTTCTCATCTCTTCGTATACTTTTCGGGTGTTGAATCGACACTTTCCGCACGCCGGCGCGTCCTACCACTGGTCGCGCCGCGTGCTTGGGCCGCGCGTCGCCCGCTTTCAGGGCTGGATTTTGATGCTTGCCTATTTCAGTTCCATTCCGCCCATTCTCGTGCCAGCTGCGCAATACACGCTGGCCCTGGTCGATCCTTCCGCGTTCCCGAGTTCGTGGCTGGAATTTCTCATCGGCTCGTTCTGGATGGTGTTTGCCATCGTACCGCTGCTCCGGGGAGCGCGGCCAACCGCGCGCATCACGCAGGTCTTTTTCATCATTGAGATTGTCTTTCTGGCGGTGTTTGCGGTCGTTGGCATCCGGGCGCTTCCGCACGTGCACATCCCTCTGGGCGGCTATGGATTTCATCCTGGGGGCGTCCTGTTGACCATGATTGTCGCGAGCACCATCATGGATGGCTGGGAGATTGACAGTTACGCATCTGAAGAATCGACGCAACCGGATCGCGATCCCGGTCTCGGAGGCATCGTCGGCGCTGTGTTCGCTCTGGTCATCTACCTGCTCTTTGTTCCGCTCATTCTATTGGAGACACCGCGCCGTCAACTGGTCAATTCGACCGCGCCAATGGTGCTCTGGACACACAGTTTGCAGCCGTTCATGCCACCGCACGCGGCGATGTGGATTCTCATTCCCATTCTCGCGTCGACCGCCGGCTCGCTCTGGTTGACGGCCTATATCCTCATTCGCGGCGTGTTTGCGATGGGGCGCGACGGCATGATCGCGAAATCGTTCGGCAAGCTAAACCGCCGCGGTGTTCCGGCTGTCGCCACGTGGATCATATTTCTCGTTACGTGGGCCGTGATGGCGCTCCAGTTGTTTGTCAGCTCACTCAGCGTCTTCTTCAACGTCGCGCTGTCGACAGCCGGGTTCTTTCTCATTTTTGAGTTTGCGCTCGACAACATCACAGCGGTGGTGTTCCAGTTGCGGCTGCATAACCGCGATGCTCTCCATCAACACCGCGTCCATCGCCATACTCATCGCTGGATGCTGATCGGATCTGCGTTCACCGCCGTCTATCTGGTTGGGCTGCTCGTCTCATTCGTCGTGCTCAGTTCAAAAACCATCTCGCCCTGGGTCGATCCGATTCTCGGCGTCCTCCTCGCGCTTGGCCTCGTGTACGCCCTGCGCTTCCGAACGCAGACGCAGGATCTGCACGTCTTTGAATTTGCACAGGCCGATGAGTCATCCTAAAACCGAGATGAATCGTCCTCAAACTGAATGAAAGACCGCCTGATCCGCTGCACTCTGACTCGCGGCGCAGTTCCAACCTGCGCCCCGTTTGTGAAATCATCTTGGTTACGATATAATAGCAACTAACTGCGCGTAAGAAACGCCATGATAACCTGAGGAGGGTTTGAATGAGTTCCACTGCATCTTCTGGCGCACGCGACAGTGAACACGATCACACCAAGAAACACGCTACGTCAAAAACGTGGGTGGTCATCGCTGTCATGTTGGCCATGTTCCTGGCCGCGCTCGACATGACAATCATAGGAACCGCGATGCCAAGCATCATTGGCGATTTACACGGAGTCGCCATCTATAGCTGGGTGTTCTCCGCCTATCTGCTGACATCGACTGTGCCCATTCCGCTCTTTGCAAAACTGTCGGACATGTACGGCCGAAAGAATCTGTTTATCATCAACTCTGCAATCTTCACCATAGGGTCGCTGCTCTGCGGCGTGTCCAACAACATGCCCGAACTGATTGCGTTTCGAGCGTTGCAAGGGGTTGGAGCCGCAGGTGTGTTGCCGATCGCGCTGACGATCGTCGGCGACGTGTTCACCCTCGAACAACGAGCGCGAATTCAAGGTTTTTTTTCCGCTGTGTGGGGAATCTCAGCAATCATCGGACCGCTTCTTGGCGCTTTTATCGTCGAATATTCCAGTTGGCGCTACGTCTTTGAAATCAACGTTCCGATTGGCATCCTGGTGATGATTGTCCTCGGACTCACATTTAAGGAACATGCCTCGCACAAGACGCATAAGCTCGACTGGTTAGGCACCCTTTTGCTGACCGCAGGCGTGACCGTGTTGCTGTTGACGTTAATCCAGCACAGCGATCATCTCGCCGCGCCCGCCTCACTGGCCATGTTTGCTGTGGCGGCAATCCTGCTCACGGCCTTTGGATTCTGGGAACAGCGTGCCAAAGAACCCGTTCTGCCAGCCGCCATTTTCAGGCATCGCATGATCCTCGTGGCCAATCTCGTGAGTTTCTTTGGTGGAATGATCATGTTCGGGCTCATTTCTTATATTCCCCTTTTCGTGCAGGGCGTCCAGGGCGGATCGCCGACGCTTGCCGGTCGCGCGATCACGCCGATGATGGTTGGCTGGCCCTTGGCGGCGCTTGTAGGAGGGCCGCTGATTATGCGCGTTGGCTATCGGATCGTTGGCGTCGCCGGGGGAACGCTGATTGCGGTCGGTTCCTGGATTCTGATCGCGACCGGCGCGCCGCACACCCTCGACATCGACGCCGGACTGCTCCTGATCGGTTTGGGAATGGGGCTCACTCTAACTGGACTGCTCATCGCTGCGCAAAACGCCGTCACCTGGAATCTGCGCGGCGCGGTGACCGGGTCCAATCAGTTCTTTCGGACGATCGGCGGCTCTATCGGCGTCGCCGCCATGGGAGCCATCCTGAATCAACAGATGGCGACCCGCGTCGCAGCCTCTGGCCTCGGATCGAAAGTCAATCTGAGCAGCGTGACAGAGTCGCTCCTGACAGCGAAAGCCCGCGCGGCGCTCGCGCCGTCGATTCGCTCAGCATTCGCCCGCATGCTTGGCGGCGCCTTGCACGATGTGTTTATCGCCGGTTTCGTCTTTGCGGTCATCCTGTTTGCGCTCGTCCTGTTCATTCCCGGCGGCAAAGCGCAAAAACATGCAGCCGCGCATCAGGAGAAATCGTAACGCCCGCAGAGAACCAATTTCCTGCTGCGATTTTCTTGCAACGCTCCACCAGCGCCTTCGAGCCCCCGTGCATCGTTTTGGCTTCCGCACGGAGCAGTCGAAATGATGTAAAATAGCGTTGACGAACACGATGTCATTTCCTGGTGTGGTTAATGGCGTCGGCTGAAGTTGTGATAGACGTTGTATTGACCGAGCTTGCAGCGATCCCAGCAGAGGAGATTTTACATGACGGGGAAACGGGTGACTATCCACGACGTGGCGAAGGCGGCAGGTGTTTCGATCACGACTGTTTCCCGTTATCTCAATCAGCGCTACGACGCGATGAGCGGCGAAACAAAAGTGCGCATCGCTGACGTGATCGCGAACCTTCACTACAGACCCAATGCGTTAGCGCAGGGACTAAAAGGAAACCGCAGTAAAATGATCTCCGTGATGGTCGTCAATATTGGCTATCCCTATAACGTCTCGCTGATCCGGGCACTGACGCACAAGCTTGATCCGGCAGGGTATAATCTGCTCGTTTGTGAAAGTGAGGGAGATAAAGAACGGGAAGCCCACCTGTTGCGTTCACTGGTCGCCCAACAAATTGACGCGCTCGTGCTGCAAACAAACGGTGACAACAACGCGCTCGTTGCAGAGATTGCTGCACAGATTCCCGTCATTTTGGTGGACAGGCACTTCGACATCCCTCGTGTGACGTGCGTGGTCACCGATAATGAATCGGCGTCCGCTACGCTCGTTCGCGCCTTGTATCGCGAGGGATACGAACGCGTACTGTTCGTCACAGAGCGAGAGGACGGCGTCAGCACGCGCCAGCAGCGGTTGGACGGCTATCGGAGGGCGTGCGGCGAGTATGGTCGAAACCCTTGGATTGGGTACGTCGATCGCGGCGATCCCGCTACATTTGCGGCGCTCGTTCCAGAGGTTGAGTCCGCAGCGTACCTCGGTCCAGTATCTGTCTACACGGCGAACGGTTTGCTGATGTTGAAACTGTATCCGGCGCTGCGGGCGCTGTCCACGACACAGACGGGTCGCATCGGTCTTGCGACGTTTGACGAACCCGATTGGGCGCCACTCGTATTTCCGCCGCTTACTTGTGTGCGTCAACCTACAGCAGAGATCGGCGCGTGGGTTGGCAAACGACTTTTGGCTTTGCTTGACGGTCGAGGCAAGCTTGGCAAACCCGCTCTGCGGACGCTGCCTTCTACACTCATTTGGCAAAAGTCAACGAGTCTGTAGCGCCGCTGGTTGTGCAAAAGGTCGCCCGGCAAGCTCGGCGGGGGCAAATGCCTCTAGACGTTCGAACTCGAAACGACGCGCACCAACCGTCGAAATTCACCCACCTTTGCTTGCCATGCATCCCGCGCAGTCGGGTCAGGCAACAGAGTTTCCGCGCTGTGTACGCCGTCAGTCGCGTGAGCGAGCGGGGGCAACTGCAAGGCCGCCCGCGCCGCGTGGATTGCGCCGAGCGTCGAGGCGTCCGTATCCATCAGATAGGCGACGGGCAACTGAAAGACGTCAGCCAAGACCTGCCGCAGCCACTTGGTTTCAAACAATGTTCCAGCGACCAGCAGGCGTTTCGGTTGGGGTTCGCCGCTCAGCACAGCGTCGGCAATCCAGTGCGCGTTCTGCGCGATGCCTTCAAGCGCGGCCCGAACCAGATGAAGCGGCGTGTGGTGCAGCCGCAAACCGATAAACGCGCCGCTTGCGCGCGCATCCCAAATCGGGGCTCGCTCACCGGCTACGTACGGAATGCACAGCAAATCATCAGCCGCTACACTGGCTGCGGCGTCACACAAGGCTGCCACCTGGTCAACCCCAGGCAAGCCCACATCAGCCAATTGACGGTGTAACCAGTCGATGACGATGCCTCCGCTGTTGCTTGGTGCTCCAATCACGTACCTCTCATCATCCAGGATATAGCAGAATATGCGCGATGCAGCATCGGTTTTTACGTGGTTCGCAATACGCCGCACGGCTAGGCTCGTTCCCGCAGTCAGCGCGGTCGTCGTTCCGTCTGTCAGACCCAGCCCCAGTTGTGCAAGTGCGCCGTCAGAAGCGCCCACGTGAAACGGTACAGAGCCGAGCCCCGCCGCGCGCAGGCGCTCGTCATTCGGCTCGGTGCGCACATGGGAAACGGGAACCAGTTCGGATAATTGGCCCTCCCGGATACCAGCGTACGCCAACGCGTCGGCGTGCCAAACGCGGCTCCGGATATCCAATAGGCCGGTTGCGCTCGCCATCGACGGATCCACTTCCCACACTCGAAAAAAGCGCCACCAAAGCCACTCTTTTAACGATACAAACCGATCAGTCGCATGAAATAAAGCAGGTCTGGTTTCCGCAAGCCAGCGCAATTTGACAAGCGGCGCCATGGCGTGGATCGGTGTGCCTGTTACCGCATAGAGCTGCGGCCCTTGCGCGGATTCCCACAGTGCGGCCGCCTGTTGTTCCGCCCGACCATCCATCCAGGTCAGTGCGCGCGCAAGCGGCCGTCCATCAGCGCTTACTGGCAGTATGCTGTGCATGGCCGCGCTGAGTCCCACCGCATCAATGGCGTGCCCGGCTTGGCGGGCAGCTGCGGCGACAGTGGACAGCGTCTCAATCGAAGCGGCATAGACTTCCTCAGGATCTTGCTCGGCAGCCCCTTCAGAATCCGTGTGCATCGTCAGGAGCGCCGTATGGTGGGCGACCATTTTCCCTGCAGTCGTGACTGCCATAGCCTTGACTGAGGTGGTGCCGATGTCGAGCGCGATGGTGCAAGAATGATGAATCAAAATTTACCCACCTCTTATGCGATAACAGAACGGTCGCCGGCGAACCGCCGACGACCGCTGTCGAATATATCAGCGCGTTGCGGAAGTTGACGACTCATACGGCGAGCGCAACTGCTCGATTTGTCCAAGCAGAAAAACATAGCTCAGAATCCCGATCAGCAGCACAACGGCTGCAACCAGGAAAGCCAGTCCGAAAGAACCCGTACCCCCTGCAATAAACCCCGTGACAATGGGGGCGAGAATGCCCATCAGATTGTTTACAAAATTCATGATGCTGCCGACCGTTCCAACGGTGCCTTTTGGCGCGATCAAGGCTGGAATACTCCAGCCTATGGGGGCCGAAAAGGCCAAGCCAGAAAGGCCGATCGTAATCCACACGATCGCAACGTTTGGATTGCTCGTGAACGCCACCCCGCCCACAGCCATTCCCATCACCATCCCGGCAATGAGCAGCGATTTTCGGACACGCGTCGAATTATACCCGCGCTTAATCAGTCTGTCGACAAGCCAACCGCCTATGACAATATCCGTTATGGTGGCAAAGACCCAGGGGATGATGGTGTAAAGGCCGCTCTTGAGCACCGACATGTGCATTTGCACTTCAAGGTATCCAGGCAGCCAGGTCAACAGAAGGTAAAACGCGTAACCATAGGCGGCAAAGCCAATCGTAAGACCCCAAACTTTCGACTGGCCAAGCAAGAACGCGAGATTGGCCATGACGCCGCCCGGCGGAGGGCCGTCTTCCTGGGCGCCGCCAGAGCGAATGTATTCGCGTTCATCAGCCGACAGGTATCGGCTCTCCTTTGGGTCTCTATACCAAATCCAGAAGAGGACCGCATACATCAGGCTGAGAATGCCGGTTACCCAAAAACCGCCGCGCCAACCCCACTGCACGACAGCTATCGCGACGATGGGCACGCCGATCACATTTGAGAATTTGGCCGCCGCGTCAAACGAAGACGTCGCCAAACTGCGTTCTTGGAGCGGAAACCAGTAGCCAGTTGCTTTTGCTGCGCTAGGAAATGCAGGCGCCTCTGCGATGCCAAGGAGAATCCGCGAAAATATGATCAGACCCATGCCGCTTACAACGGCGGTCATAAACGTCGCAATCGACCATAGCAGTGTGCCGACGCGACTTACCCATTTGACGCCAATGCGGTCGAGCAGCGCCCCAACAGGGATTTGCAGTAAAGCGTAAGGCCATGCAAAAGCCGACAAGAGAAAGCCGAATTGCACTGTATTCAGTTGCATGTCTTGCATCATCGGCTTGGCTGCAACCGACAGGTTCGTGCGGTCGAAGTAATTAATGACGATGCCGATGAACAGTAAGAGGGCAATGCCCCAACGCACTCGCCCTACACGTCGTTCCATGAAATAACCTCCTTCATGATGAAATCAGTAGTCTGCACCGTCGTGAAGCGCTTTCACAAATGCTTCAACGGTTTAGTAAAAGCACTGAAGTATATCGTTTTACGAAAACGTTATACTTCGCAACAACAATGTATAACAACCCAGAAAAATACGCAAGGGGTAATTTCGCGGCGTTTTTGCAGAAGCCCGACAGTCTATTCAGTTCCCGGAGTGCGGCAGCTTCTGCGCGCTCCGGGGATAAGCTCGTCATGCCATACACGGTCTCTCGTCGCATGCGTTCTCCCTGCGTGTTTCAATGCGATCGCCCCTATGTTGGACAACTTACGCATCTACAGAAACTTGCGCGCTGTCTTCTTGCCATCGTACGTAAAGAGTACGGACCGACCTTCCAGCACCGTTTCCAGATGCACGGGCCGCCCCCACAACCGCTGGACATACGGCAATGTTCTTTCCGTGTAGCGGACGTCCAGTTCCATACCTTCGTAGGCGTGAAACAGATACAGTTCACCCGCCAACTGGTAATCTCCGTCCTTGATCAGCAGCACCGGGTAGCCGCCATTGACACGGGAGGCGCACAGCTTGTCACGCACCTTTTCAAAGTCCTGCTCAACAACCCGCCACTCGTTGCCCACCTTTTGGTAGAGATACAGATCCAGTTCGTCGGCGAGTTCTTTAGTCAGGTAGTTGCGGATAAACGACGTATCCGACTCCATCGCGCGAATTTCAAACATCTTTTCCCGGCCGGATATCGCCATGCCGTCGGCGCTGCCCGCTTCTGCCCGCATGCGATCCCACCGTTTCTCAATATCTTCCCACAGCTTCAGACCTAACGTGTACGGGTTGAGCGAAATTTTCGAAGGCAACACGACCCCGGAATGCATGCGGGCAAAGTCGAGAGACTCCGCGTCTGTAAGTGGCATTTCTCGCATGATGCGCAGGTGCCAGTATGTCGCCCAGCCTTCGTTCATGATCTTGGTTTCGATTTGCGGCCAGAAGTACAGCATCTCTTCCCGCAAAACGGTCAGAATATCCCGCTGCCAGTCGCTGAGAATCTTGCTGTGGTGCACCAGAAACAGCAGCAGATCCTTCTCAGTCTGGATGGGGTTCTTCCCGCCGGCGGTTTCGTCCGTCTGCTTTCCCTTTTCCGCTGCGCCGACCGCTACAGCCACGCCAGCCGCCCCAACCGCGCCCGGCAAACGAGTGTCAAGTTCAAATAAATCCTCATACTTGCCGCGTTCGCCACGCTCGCCGAAGCGTTTCCGTTCTGTCTCATCAGCGGTTTCCGGGCGCATGAACTGACGGCGCAAAGCCGTATGCGACGCATCCACATGTTCCTGGATAGCCAGTGCAGCATCCAGAAACTCCTCCACCGCGTCTTTCCCATACTGCATTTCATACGACCGAAATCGTTCCGCACTGGCAGCCATGCTGTCCACGGCGCCGCGTGAGGTGCGTGCGAACATGGCGTTATTTTTGAAGAAATCACAGTGCGCCAACACATGAGCGGACACCAGTTTGTTTTGCACGAGCGAATTGCTGTCCATCAGAAACGCGTAACACGGGTTGGAGTTGATGACCAGTTCGTAGATTCGGCTGAGTCCAAAATCGTAGTCCATTTTCATTCGGTGATATGCTTTGGCAAACGACCAGAAACATGAAGACCGACAAGAGCGCTTCGACGAGTTGTTCGCCATTACGGGGGCACTTTTGGTTTGAAATTTCTGCGTCGTGATGTTAAAGTAATAGTTAACACAAAGGGTGGGGGTTGATGATAAATTGGTCAAATTGGAACCAGAACATTACAGTAGGGTATCCCCGCTAATTCAAAATACACATCACGAACTAATTCTTGAAGCTGTAATCAGAGGACATTCCCCTGGTGAAATTTATGTTGATGACCTCAAGTTACCTCGATCTACACTGATTTTAACCCTGGAATGTAACCTTGTTGCCGGTAATGAAAACAACGACCTGTTTAACTCTGATGTGAGACAAAGGCTAGACTTCCATGAACACTCGATCCTCTGCGACACTGACAAATGGGAAGGTAAGGTGCATGAAATCCACCTAAACATTGCGATAAAGAAATATACGAGGTGGTACTACCGATTAAACGAGCTATTGTACAAGAACTTTATAGAAGATTTAGATAGGACTAGGTACACTTTGGAGTACGTATATTTAGATACTTTAAGAGCCTATTCAAAAAGCAAGGGTGTGTTACAATATTACCGAACCCAAGGAGGCTATCGCGATGTTGAGAAGGCTTGAGGGCGAGAAAGCAGAACATTTCAAAGAAATTGTGAGCGAAGACGAAACTACAGTTGTCCAAGTTGGTCAAAATCGCTATCTGATCGCTCGTTTTCCGATTTTTAACGAAGTGCAGTTTGATATTGAGTCTGATCCTTCGTTAGCGGCTGAAATTGAACAAGCAAACAAGGACATTGTCGAGGGTCGTGTATATACAACGGAAGAAGCAATCAGAATGCTTGAGCGCGGTGATTTCTATAGATAATGCAAACCAAGATCGCTGTTAGGTGTTGATAAAGAGTAGAGCAACTCCCCCGACATATGTTCCACCCGAAACTACGTATGCATTGCAAACCCTCATTAATGCCGTATGTTCCAAGCATGAAATGCGAAGCCAGCGCGTTCGCATTTCATGGACACTTATATCTATACAATAACCTGTGTAGTCCTGTTAAATCGTGAAGCCGCAGAATCAGGATTGTGGTTTTCGGAAGCCATGTTGAGACGTGATTCAGATCTCGCGGCCCTACAAGACAATTCAGAGGTTTTTGGGAAGAAGCTGTGTTGAAGGGGTGGGAGTTGATGATTCCACAATTTTCGCCAAATCCCGGATTATCGGGCAAAACTGATTCCTGAGGGGGCGTTGGAAAATGCAAAGGATCCCTATAATTGCAATGAGTCTCATGATTGTTTTCTGGGGGTTGGTTGGCTGCGGAGTTTCGACGGCTCCGTCAAAAACTCAGAGTTTGGCAGGGTCGTTGATCAAGAACAAAGGTGGTTCCAATGGTTCCGCTGCTCCAAAATTCACCTTGTCAAGGCTTGATAATTTGACGAATTATCAGTATCAGGCAATCATCCAGGGTCCCGGCAAGACATCCATCATTGGTTTTGTCAATAGTCGAACGAATTATCAATTGCAAACTACAATGACAGCCCCCAACAAAAAACCGACACTTTCCATTAGTCGTGAAGTCGGCGGGATTCCCTATTTGGGTGTTCCTGGATTTGGGTGGCTAAAAGGGCCCCCTTTTTCGCCGTCTCTTTTCGATTATGCGACATTCACCATGGATGCCTTGGCAAATCCCCACCGGCTCCGTTTCATAAAAACGGGCGCCATAGCCGGGCGGCCAGCCCGGGAATATCGGATTATACCTGTCGATGCATCTCGATTATTCACGACGATATGGGTGGAAGATAAAACTGGCGCCTTGCTCGAGTATGTGCAGGCAGCTTTGCGACTCCCTGGAAATGCCGGTGTCTCAACATCGACCTTCGTCGTCACCCGTGTGGGTGGAGTGCCCGCCTGGACTGTGCCCCATCTGGCCGCGACTTAGTAGGCGGTCAAATCATCGGAACAAGGAGAGTACAGTGGCGAGGAGCGCGTTTTCATGTGCGGTATTTTCTATGAAGAGAGCAAGGGAACAGGCAGTCCTGTCATCTTCTTACCCGGACTTGGTTGGCCAGGTAGGATGGGGAAGAATGTGGCTGATGAATTAATGCCTGACTTTCACACGTACCTTCTTGATTTGCCTGGCATCGGCCGGAGCGATAGCTTGCGCGGCACGCTCTTCTTCGCCGACATGGGCGACTGGGTGGCGCGCGTTTTGGACGAATTGGGGCTGTCGAGCGCCCATCTCATCGGGCACTCGATGGGCGCGGCAATGGCTCTAGCCACTGCCCGGAAACATCCAGAGCGTGTGAGATCGCTTGTTTTGCTCGATGGCGGCTTTCGCTCTGTTCCCCGCTTTCCCAACGAGGCCGGGCCTCTCCGCTATATCGCGCCGCTTCTCGACTGGGCGGATCGGCTGGGAACCCCACTGCGCAGAAAGAAACATGGCTTCGCAAATCCGGTCAAAGAGAAAGCATCCCCCGCGCGCAGCGACGAGGAGATCGCCAAGGATATCAAACTGGCCCTGGATCGCGGCTGGTATGGCCTCGCAGATGATTCGTATCTACGGCATGCCTTTGAATACTCGCCAAATACATCGGCAGCCGGCCTACGATTGATGCTCGCCCTCTATCGCACAAATGTGCCAAAGGAACTGTTTCAAGTACAGGTTCCAACGCTCCTGCTCTATGGAACGCGCCCTCATGGCGAAGAGCGTGAACAGGCGGAGGTGGAACGCCACATTAAATTAGTGCGGCAATGCCGACCGGACATCTCTCTGCAGCCTGTAGAATGGGGTCACTACGTGCATTGGGCGCCGACACCAGTCACACCGTTCATTCGCGAATTTTTAATAAAACATGAGGAGTCGTGACGCGCACTGGCCTGCAGTATACAACTGCACTTTCAAATATGATTTACCCTGTGTGCTACAGGACAACAGGTTCATCTAATCCGCGCCAAATGTGTTATAGTTCCATGTAGCGGTGTAATTTAGATGGTAATCGACTGCACACTGAATAGATCCCATCCCTGAGTTTTGCGAAGCAAAATCTCATCGCTGCGCTACGCCGCCAGCAGATGAAGGACTCGCTCTGGCGGGATCGTATACCGTGCCGAGGCGAGTTTGGCGCAGCCGTGTCTGAGCAGCGGCGCGGTATACGATCCCGCCAGAGCAGGCACATTGTGTTGGGAGTTGACCACTATGGCACTGATCCATTGCGATTTTTTCTCTGAGATTTTAGGAATCAGCACATCGATGTACGTCATTTTGCCGCAAGAGACAAGCGGACAGATCGGCATGCGCGGTGTGTCGCGTTCGGACAGGCACCCCACCCTCTACCTTCTGCATGGCATGTCCGACGATCATTCCATCTGGTTGCGCCGGACCTCCATAGAACGATATGTCGCGCCGCTCGATCTGGCGGTGGTCATGCCAGCCTGCAACCGCAGCTTCTATACAGACATGGCGCACGGCCAGCGGTATTGGACATTTCTCAGCGAAGAACTGCCTGCCATCGCCCGTTCCTTCTTCCCGCTGTCAGCGGAACGAGACCATAATTTTGCGGCGGGATTATCCATGGGCGGTTACGGAGCGATGAAACTGGGTCTGCGCCGCCCAGACAGCTTTGCGGCCGTGGCCAGTCTGTCGGGCTCCCTGCATGTCGCAGGAATGCAGGGTCGCGTCAATGACGAATGGAGCGACATATTTGGCGCTCCTAACCAGATCGCGGGCAGCGCCAATGACCTCTTTGCAGTGGCGCAACGTCTTGCGGCTTCCGGTGTCACGCCGCCGCGCCTGTATCAGTGCTGTGGAACGGAAGACTTTCTGTATGAGAATAATATTGCCTTTCGCGATCACTGCCGCGCCCTCGGATTCGACTTGACCTATGAAGAGGAGTCGGGAGAGCACGAATGGGGATATTGGGACCGCAAGATTCAGCGTGTGCTGGAATGGTTGCCGCTGCCTCACTCCGACGCCGCCAGGCATGATTAGATGCGCACAGGTCTAAAATACTCCGGATAGCGCTCCCGAAGCCGCTTGGCCGCGTCCGTCCAACCGGCTTCGGCCAGACGTTGTTCCCATTCCCGCGGACCCAGGTAGCGAAATGGACCCGTGCGCAGAATTTCCTGCATGGGATCCACGATCTCGCCGTGACCCGCCGTGATCACAAAGCAGACCTCATCCTCGATACCCAGTTCGCGAAAGACATTCAGAATCTCGCCCACATGCCGGTCCATGTAGAAAACGCCGCCATCGTAACCGTCGACCAACTGCTCAACATCGGCCCGATTGTGCAAATGAAGCGGCATTTTGTCCGGAATCGGCCAGTCGAGCGACCAGTGAAAAAAATCCGGTGAACGCGGATGGCTGAGTGAACGCTGTTTCTGAATTTCATCGTCGTCCGGAAACGGCTGGCCTGGCTGATCGACAAACTGCCTCATGTACTCTTCTGGGTACGTGTAGAATCCGTGCGCATCCCAGTACTGGATGTGCAGAAAATAATCATCCTCCGCTCCAAACTCGCGCAGCCAGGGAATCACATGGGAGTTGACCTCGTCCGCATTTTCGCGGATAGCCATAACAACTCAGATGATCAGGCCGCAGTGAATCGATGTCCAGGTAAACGATGCGCATGCTACTCCCTCTCTCCTCTTGACTGGCGTTTGATCGCAGGTGAACGTCGCACCCGGTTCCGGCCCCCACGCCAACTGGCTGATGACTCCGGCTGCGGCTTCCCGTGATCCTGCCCCGTAACCCTGTTCCGCAACTCTGCCTTGCTCCCAAAGCCCTGCTCTGCTCACGGCTGCCACGGCGTGATCGCCACCGGCCGCCCACGCTCGGCAGACTCATAGGCTGCCATCGTCACTTCCAGCGCGCGCAGGCCGTCAAGACCCGTCGCCAGCGTGTCGGAACGCTGCCCCGAGCGCACGGAGCGCACAAATTCGTCCACCATCCAGAGATCCATATCATCGCCGTAGTAGTCATAGCGGTGAGTGGCCTGTCCGTCTTCCGCCTCCGCATAGACATGGACGCGCGGTGCAAATGCGTCCAGCGCGAGCACGCCCGTCGTTCCCACCACCTCCAGCGTCACATCGCCCCACGTCGGATAGGTTTTTAGACGCGACCACGATGGATCCAACGTGGCAAACACGCCATTTGCGAATCCCAGTGTGAGAATGCCGCAGTCGTCAATGCCGCGGTTATGCACCCGCTCTGCGATCTCCGCGTACACTTCCACCACGTCGCTCCCGACAATCCAGCGCATCAGGTCCGCCACATGCGAAGTGTGGTCCATCACGGCTCCGCCGCCTGAGGCCGCCCTGTCAATAAACCAACCGCCCGGCATGTACCCGTGGTTGGTTCCCGTCATGGCCAGAATCCGGCCGATCTTGCCAGCGCGGACGAACTTTCGCAGTTCAGCGGCGGCGCGCACAAACCGCACCGGCAGTGCCATATAGAACGGCGCTCCTGCCGACTCGGCCGCCTGCACCATGGCCGCCGCATCCGCGACGCTCGTTGCAATCGGTTTTTCGCACAATATGGCCACGCCGCGCGCCGCCGCCCGCTCCACACAGCGACGGTGATCCGCGTTGGTTGCGGCGATCAGCACCGCGTCGGATTCGTCGAGAAGCGCCTCCATATCACCGCGAAAGGGCACGCCGTGCGCAGCGCAAAACTGTCGTCCACGGCCTGTGTCTTCATCGTAAACCCCTGTGACGCTCACATCCTGCAGCGTCTCGATCGCCGACAGGTAACTGTGCGCATGCATGTGCGCGGTCGATAGAATTCCTATGCGCGTCAAAACCGCGTCCCTCCCTTTGCGTGTTACAGATCAACGGGCATTCCGGTCAAGGCCGATTGTTCGACAGCCAACCCGATGCGCAGCGCCTCCAGCGCGTCGTGCGCAGTGACGCTAAACGGTCTGTCCTGGACGATGGCGTCGAGAAAATCTTCGATTTCCAACTGATACGGGCTTTTGTGGACGTGAGTTCCAGGCACCTGAACGCCCTGCGTGATCTCACGCGCGGGCAGAGCGGCCGCTTCGTGAAACACCGTGCCCGCCTTGAAGCTGTCATGCTCCAGCAAACCCAGGTTGCCAGCCAGTTCAAAGCGTGTTCCAAACCCCGCGTGGGCCCATGATCCGGTCACATGCGCGATCGCCCCACTCTGAAAGCGAAGCGTGGCCAGAGTCAGTTCAAGCCGATTCGACTCACCGTAGGTCGACTTGGCGTACACGCGGGCAACGGGGCCCAGCACCCAGCGCAAGAAATCAAAATCGTGCACCATCAGGTCGACGCTGGTTCCACCGCTCCAGTTCCTGTTGGCGTACCAGTCCCGCCAGGTGTCCGACGGTGGAAACGAACCGCCGCGAAACAGCCGGGCGACCGCAACGCGCCCGATCCGCCCCGCGTCGACCAGTTCCTTCGCCCGCACGTACTCAGGAAAATAGCGCACACAGTGTCCGATCATCAGGCGAACGTCACTCTGTTCACACGCAGCAATCATCGCTTCGGCATCCGCCAGTGTTCTGGCGATCGGTTTTTCACAGAGAATGTGCTTACGCTGTTTTGCGATTTCGACCACCAGTTCGCGATGCCAGGGTGTCGGAACGCATACATGCGCCACATCGACCGCGTTCCAGTCCACCCCGCTCAGACTCTCGCTGTATGAAACCTGCAGATCGGCTGCCAACCGCCTGCCTCGGGCGTCTGGATCGACCACTCCGACAACAGCGGCGGCAGGCAGTCGTCTGTAGATCTCGGCGTGCGTCCGCGCCATGGCGCCGCCGCCAATAATGAGGGCCCGCAGCAATCCGATCAGCTCCTCCTCCAGTTCATTTCTCTCGTCCCACGCTTCCCCTCGTCCTGCGCTTTCCCTCGGCAGTCGGAATCAGGACTGTTCCAGCAGAGCCCTGGCATTTTTCAAACTTTCTTCGGAACCCAGGCGACTCTCCTCAAGACCCTCGAATTCCACCGATACGAATCCATCGTACCCGGATCGTCTGATGGCTGCGACAATCGCGCGCAACCGCACGTCGCCATGGCCGATCATCGCTCCGCGCAGGAAATGGCCGCCGGCGGTGGCGAACCAGCCGTGCCCTGGACTCGATTGGTCATAGCGCACGTAGAAATCCTTCAGATGAATCATCGCCGCGTACGGCAAACATTTCTGCACCGCAGCGACTGGATCTTCATCCACGCACAGAAAATTGCCCACATCCACTGTCAGACGGAAATTCGGCCGATTGACCTCCTGAACCAGCCGCAACACACGGTCGCTATGTTGCACGAAGTAACCGTGATTCTCCACCGTCGTGACGATGCCAAGCGATTGCGCATAGTCCGCCACCCTTTGACAGGCTTTCACAATCCGGGGCAGATCGTCTTCAAAACGCCAGATGGTCGCGTCAGCAGGCGGACGCCACGCCACATCGTGACGCATGAGCGATACGCCCAGCCGCTTTGCGACATCAACCTGACGCAGCACCCGTTCCACTTCCTGTTCGTAGCCGTTCTCATCATTCTTGATGAAGTCAGCGCCGATCAGGTAATTGGAGATTGCTATCTTGAGGTGTTGCGCCCGTTCCCGAAACTGATCCGCCCGGTCGTCCGCCACTTCAAATCCGATCGGAACAATCTCTACGTGCGCGCCGCCTCGCGCTGCGGTCCAGTCGAGTATATCGAGAGGATCCAGCGCCCCGCTCTTGATCGCCTGCAACAGACTGTACGTGCTGAGGCCAATCTTCATCCACTTCACCTCCCTGCTGCAAAGCTTACTCCACCTCGTAACCGATAATGTCGGTCAACGCTCGCGCTGTGTCCTCCAGAAATCGCTGCTGATCCACACTGGGCGGGCCCACTTCCGCGATCAGGTAGCCGTCGTAACCAATCGCGGCCAGGGCCGCGCGCACATCCAGTCAGCGCACGTCGCCGCTGAAAAGAGGAACAAAGCCATGAATATTGCCGACGGACTCCAGAAAATCCTTGACGTGAACACTGCTGATACGCGGCCCCAGTGTGGTGATCCAGTCTTCCGGGTAGCCGTTCACCAATACGTTCCCGACATCCAGATACGATCCGATCCAGGGTGAATTGCACCCATCAATAAATGCGGCCATCTCTGGCGGAGACAGGGAGACACCGCCCTTTGTTCCGAAGATGTCCAGTTTCAGCGCGTCATCCTCCTCCCCGTTGAGCGCCCAGGATACTTCCATGGTCATGGCAGGATCGTTTTCAAAACGCAAAAATGCGCTCGCAAAGTCTTCCGTGGTATACACTTCGTTCTCTTCATTGCCCGTCGCCGCCGAGCGCCACCTGGATACAAAGTCCACAGGGTCGTTGCCGATCCCTTTACGCAAGAAACCACTGATTTTCTTCACCGTCGGCTTGCCCATAAGCCACCACGCCAATTCGAATCGTCTTCTTCATGATTCTCCCCTTTCAAATCAGTCAAGACGCGTGCGGGCGCGATCAGAGCAGCTTGTCGACGACAGCCTCCGCCGTTTTTGCCATGGCCAGCAAGGCTCGTGCATGATCCTCCAGTGCGATGGCCGATGTCAATGCATCCAGCACATGCATCTGCGCAATCTTGGTGCCAAGAGCACCTCCTTGCAGCGGCGTTTCCCGCGCCGCAGAAGGCGGGCCGCCCCCACCAATCACAATGCAGCGGATCATGCATTATGCACCGAATAAACCAGCGCAGCGAGCACTTTCACCCACTCCCCCACAAGCGCGGCCGCCGCTGGCTCCCCCTCGGCAAACGCAGTGAGCACAGCGCGCCCATCTTCTCCATCCATGGCTCATTGTCTTGTTCGCGACCTTGATGGGGATTGGAACAGCCCTGTTTAGTCCTGCGCGTCAAAGCGTTATGACGCGCACAGTTGAGAGCTCAGAACTTTCTTCCGCAAATTCTTTTGCATTATCACCGCGATCGGTGTCTGGGGGATGGGGTTATCCATACTGCTGGCGGCGTTATCCACCGACCTTGCGACGGTTCTGATAGCATTCTGGCTGTTTGGCTGGTTTAATATGTGAGTAATGATTTCGATATTCACCATAGTTTCACAGGAAACCCCGGCCAACATGCAGGGTCGCGTATTCAGCATCCTACTGACCACTCTGGGCGCGGCGCTTCCGATCTCTCAAGTCACGAGCGGTGTGTTGAGGCGCTATCTTAATGAGTGTATGTTCAACAACGCGCGTCGCTGCTGCGCAGACATAGAATGCAATTCACTGAGTAAAGACTCAACATCCTCTGCATTTCCATCAAACTGAATGGCATAAAGGCGATTGAATTCAAGAACTATCTGGGTCGATGAAACTTTTTTGATTTTGGCTTTCGAGGACTTCCGAACAGGGTATCCGCGTAAATAGAGTCCATTAGGACCGAACGCAAGCTCGATGGGTTTGCGATACCTATTCATTCGTTCAAAACTGGACACTCCCAAGAAACTCGCCACTATGCCTATAATATACATTTCAGTTCGATCAACTACATTTCGATATACGAATATATAAATAAAAAATAGCACGGTGCTGACTGCACTCAATGCCTCAAACCATATCAATTTTCGAAAGTAATGACCGATAAAAATGTATTGTTTGTTTAGCATACCCGTTCCCCTTTTGATTAATTGACTTGCAAATTCCAATGACGAGAAGAATTATATTTTCGTCTTTTGAGGAGGGGAAGCGTTTGCCAAAAAGACTTGGTATGAACAATCGACAGGTGAGTAAGCTGTCGTTGATGGTTAGTGGCGATGGTCTCATTATCCTTAACATTGAGAGTGTATTTATCTTGCCAATAGCTGAATTCGCTCGATTTTTTTTGGTTATATATCCCATTCGCTGCAGTTGCCTTTGCGGCATACAAAATATATTTTAAGAGATATAGAATTCCCAGACGGGCCATTGACTCGAGTGTTTGGCCCAATGAAAAGGTATTTGGTTATATATTAATACAAATAACGGGTTTTTTAATACCGTTTTTGGTTTTCGGGATTTCGCATTCTTTTGGTGGCGCAAAGTACTTAATGTTTATTTTGGCTATAGCTATTGGCGATGCCATCGCTCAATTATTTCCCGCCCGTCAGTAGCATTGCAGAAAACGTAGCTATACCCGCACATCAGTTGGTCATCAAGTCCGAATTTGTGTGTAAAAGCAACATCATAGAGGAACTCTCGAACCAAACCGCCGACAAGATGCGCCTGGTCTGGCGGATGTCGGCATTGGGAAGGTCAAGGCGCAACACAACTTCTCTTTGACAGCGCCTCAGAGGCAGCGCGTACTTGTAGCGCGTATAGGTGATCTTCTGTCCGCCGAAGTCCACGTCGAAGAAGGCTTGGCCCCCCTCCTGTTCAGAAAAGGTGTTGATTCATAAAATCAAGGAACCAGAAGTTTCTCTGGATTGTCGACGAACATACGGATCACTTGACCACATTTCGTACATACCAGCAAGTTTAAGCGGTGTCCGTCGGCAAACCCTCCGAGATGCGTTGCTTTCACACTGACCATCCCGTATAAGTTACATTCAACAGCGACGCCTTCTCCACACTGTGGACAGTTCTCCAATTTCGGATCTCCAGACATTCCATCCCCTCCTAACATCCAGAACTATTCCAATCGCTCACTCCGTGTCATTTGATAGACTTCACTTCACCGGCCTTCCGATTATGTTCCACCCGTTTTTGGGGGTCGGTAATATGGCTAGCGCTTATGAGTTCTGAAATCCGCAAGACATCTGCATTCGACAGTGGGGGCGCCGGTTGTTCGTGTTTGAAACGAATTAGTTTCCTTTCAATATAGTCGGTGAGTTTGACATCGTAAACGACTAACACGTCGGATTCGATGCGACGGACATCTTCATCTATATTCAATTTGCACCTCATGGTAAAGGAGACGATGGACACGAATGGAATGTTCCTGAATTCCGGAAGAACGCCTTTCAACGTTCTGATATGAGTGTCATTTTGCTTGATTGGATTGTACAGATTGAACTTTGCGTTTACTCTCCAGTTCAAGTCGTTCCGCTTGCCGCGTATCGATCCTTCGTAGTTTTTTGTTTCGATTACAAATATTGCATGCGGTGTTATGAGAATGTGATCGATTTGCGCGTATCCAGTCTTTGATCTTGAATTGGGAAGAAGAATATTGCTGATATGTCGAAAATTTTCGGGAAACTGGTCCAACTGGATATTGACCTTATGCTCACCGATATCGCCGATACGCACAGGATCAATGGTTTTCTGTGGTGAAGAACTTACAGTCAGGACTGTCTTTTTCTTGTCGACTGGCTTCGATGTCCTTTTAAATAATGTTCCAAATTTACCTCCGAACATTTGGTCGGCCTCATTTCCAATCATGAAATGCGTGTCATCCAATTCTCAGGGCCGCATCCGCGTCAACAAGCGCCCTCAGTTCGGCCTCCAACCGATCAGTTGGAAAAACCTCCTGCATTTTAATCGAATATGGACAAAATTGGGCAACTCTATGTTACATTGTAGCCTAAGTTTACGTATGATGGAATACCCACTGCGGCCCATGTTATCAGCGCTGTAATCGAACCACCAGACGGGCGGGATCCCCACACCATCACCAGAACCGCAGTCACAGCCGAAGCTGTACCAATTACATACTCCCTCCGAGTCACAGCAATCACCCCCATCTGGTCAAAAGTCCACTGAGCGAACTGCGAAACTAGTTGAGCTTGATACGAATTGCATAACCATTCCTCCCTATAGCCGATCGCTGATCACCACACACCGGGAATCAAACGGCTGGTTTTACGCATATAATCAAGATATACATTTCCAAACGTCTCTTGCAGCAGTTTCTCCTCAACAGCAATGCGGTAGGCATAGATAAAAAACAGGGTGATTACAGCGATCACCGCCCCCAGCCACGTGTTGAGGGCAAGGCCCAATCCAAACATAATGAGCAGCCCGCCGCTGTACGCGGGATGGCGAATGATCCGATATGGGCCGGATTGTACGATGTCCTGCCCGTCTTGCACGGCAACTTTCGGCGTGTAAAAACGGCCCAGCACCGCCAACGCCCAATACCGCAAACAGACGCCGGACAATGTGATCAACTGCCCTGCGATAAGCCAGGAACCGGTCACCCAACCAATTTGATTGATATGCAACTCATAGTCCATAAAAAACAGAATATACGTGCCGATTTGAAGAACGGCGCCGGACCCACGGTCGCGCTGTTGAAAAGTGACTTCATTTTGCTTGCGCATGCGTTTTGAACGTATATTCGTCGACAACTCAGCCGCAAGCCAGATCCCCCACACAATCCATGTGCTGATCGAGACGCCTGGCGCCATGACTCTCATGTTCGATTCCTCTCCCTATATCCCCTTATGTCCGTTGCAGTTCCGGATATGCCTCACTATTCCAAGTTGCTATTATTATACGGATAAATATATCATTCCGAAAGATGGCGTCGTGCTTTTGATCCCTGCTCCTTCTTCCCACCCACAACTCAAATGCCAGATACACGTTGTTCGGTTGCCGATTCTATGATTCGAGCGGCGTATTGCAGCACAACAGAGGCGGTGATACAGTGGGAACTGAGACTGAGACTAGAGCAGGGCCTGAGCTGAGGCCGGGCTGGAGCTGAGGCTGGGAGCGTGCGCAATTCCGGGATTTAAAAAGCGGGGTCTGTATGCGCCAGGAGTTTCATACGCTCACCTGAGGCACTGTGTTGGACGCGACCTGTGCTGCTGTCTGTTCCTGGTTGCGCCTGCTCTGCGCCCGCAGGATTGCTTCCACGCAAATGCGGATGATCATCCGCGCCGCCTCGGGTTTAAGATTGATGCGTTCTGGTTGCTCCACATGCAGCACCCCCTGACAAATACATATGCGCCAACGGGTTGTCTGCTTGCCGAAACACGCCGTCCAAAGCCGGTGTACAAGGGCGTGCAGGCGTTCGCGCCAATGTGCAGGCAACTGAACTGTTGATACCACGCTCTGGGAAGGGGTTAAGGAATGACGGTCGCTCTCTACTGTCGCGTCTCCACCGACGAGCAGGCGCAGCAAGGGTTCTCCATCGATCACCAGCGCGAACGCCTCATTGCCTACTGCCACTCCCAGGGCTGGGATGATTATCGTCTGTACATCGACGACGGCTACACGGGCACCAATCTCGACCGTCCAGAACTTTCGCGCATGCTGCAACATATTGAAGGCGGACAGATTCAAACGGTTGTGGTGTACAAGCTGGATCGTCTGAGTCGCAGGCAAAAGGATGCGTTGTATCTTCTGGAAGACGTGTTTGACAAGCGGGGGTGCAGCTTCAAAAGTGCAACAGAGCCGTTTGATACGTCTACGCCGCTCGGCAAAGCCATGCTCGGCATTCTCGCTGTATTTGCCCAACTGGAACGCGACACCATCATCGAACGCACAACATCCGGGCGACGTACGCGGATACGCCGCGGACTCTGGTATGGCGGTCGGCCCCCCTTCGGTTATCGCTGGGATAGAGAACGGCAACAACTCATCATCGTACCGGAGCATGCTGAGATAGTGCGACAGATTTATAAACAGTATCTGCAGGGCAAATCGCTCTCCGAACTGGCAGACTGGTTTGCCCTGCGCGTCAGCGCTGTCAAACTGGACCACAATGGGATTCGCCGGCTCTTAGAACGCATCGTCTATACGGGCCATTTATCCACAGGAACTCAGGAAACTGTGAAGGGTCGTCATGAAGCCGTCATCTCGAACGAATTATTTGCGCTGGCGCAGAATGAAGCGGCTCGCCGGCGCAACGGCGCAACGCCTTTGGGAACTTACCTCCTCAGTGGACTGTGCCGCTGCGGAGTATGTGGAGGCACTGTCATTCGAATCAACATGCGCGCGCGCGGGCACAGTTACAACTACTATGTCTGCAAAAATCAACACGTGCGCAGACGGGAGCGCAAAGGCCTGGGCTACTGCCGACTAGGATATCAGAGACAGGAACCGCTGGAGCAAAAGATTGTCGACGCCGTGCGCCATACGGCGCTGAACCTGGAAGACTTTCGCGACGAATTGTGCAAACCAGACATTGAGCATTTGGACGCCCTTGCGGCGCGCGCCAATATTGAACGCCAATTGGCTGCTTTGGATACAAAACTGAACCGCTGGTATGACGCTTTTGAAGAGGGAATATTGAATCCGTCACAACTCAGGGAACGTGTACGGGCGCTGGAAGAGGAGAAGAAAAAATCGCAACTTCTTCTTGAGGAGATCGCGGATGTGTCACAACCCGCGCAGACAGACCGCCTGTTCGACTTGCTTCGACTGATTGACCAGGCGTGGGATGTGATGGAATTCGACGAACGTCAGGCTGTGCTGCGGGCGGCAATCGACAAAATCGTGTTACGTTCCGATCAGGAACCGGAAATTGTCTGGAACGTATGAGCTTCATGCAATCGGTGATACGCTTTACCGAAGGACCAGTGGGAATATCGTGTAGGCATACCCTGGTAAGCGCCGAACGTGTAAAGCACATCGGCGGGAACCAGTTCGAAACGCATATCGTAGAAATCCAGGCCGAATCCCTTTGCGATATCTGTCATGCTCACAATCGCATCCTCAAGTTCGCTCACCTCAGCCGGCGTCATACCGCATCACCTCCTGAAGTGTCAGCCTCCGCGGTGAAAAACGTGCGCAACGCCTTGTAGACTTCCGCCTTCTCATGAATAACCGCAGAGCGAAAGCGGGGTGTGCGTAAGTGTCGGTAGGCGCTCATCAGCGTGGAACTGCGGTTGTATTGATACAACTGCACAAGATATCAGCACTCAACTGCTCCGAGGGGCGCCAAATCGCGCGTCGGAACTGCGTAATATTCCAGCGCGTCGGCAACCAGGGAATGGGTGCCGACGATCGCAACCATTCCTTTTGCTCCCACCGCTCTGGCAGCAGTCTCGACCGCCTCGCCTAGCGTCGGGGCAAAGAACGCTGGACGGTGCTGTTGCGCAGCCTTCAGAGCATCCTGCGGGAACGTCAGATACGGATTTTTGGCGATAGTCAAGACGATCAGATCACAGAGCGGCCCAAGAACCTCCAGCAGACCGCGATAGTCTTTATCAGCCGGCACTCCGGTCACGAGCGCCAGTCGGGAGTAGCGTTGGGAAAGGATCACTTCCCTGGCGCAGGCAGCGCTCTCACGGTTAATCGCAGCGTCGATCAGTACCTGGGGAGTTCCGGGCAACACGTGTCCGCGCCCCAACAGGCGAAGTCCTCCGAGCGCGTGACGGACCGTTCTCTCCGCGAGCGGCGCACCGACAAACAACTCAGCCGCAGTCAGTGCGACTGCGGCGTTGTCCGCCTGATGAACGCCAAGCGGACCGATGACCATAGGCGCATAGGCGGCGCTCGGCGTGCGGATGCTGCACTTCGTACCTGACGCCAAAACCTCCGCCTGATCCATCGCAAAATCAGCGCCAAAAGCAACAAACGGAACACCCGCCCCCGCAGCCTCCGAACGCAAAACAGCCGCAGGTTCCGGGAATTGCCGTCCAATGACAACCGCCCTCAGTCCCGCAGTGATGACGCCAGCCTTGCTGTAAGCGATATCCTGAAGCGTGGGTCCCAGTTGCTGTGTGTGTTCCAGCAGCACAGGGGTGATCGCCGCCAGTTCTGCAACCAGAGCGTTCACGTCGTCATGGCGCGCGCCCCGACCCAATTCAATCACATTGACATCCGTGTGGCAGTGCGCAAAATAAAGCATGGCAACCGCCGCGACTATCCCCACGGGGCCAAAGTACTGGGTCGGCGAAAAATCCGCCTGCAACGCCTCCAGAGGTTCCCTGACAACACTCAACAATGCCATGAAATCCGCTTCCGGGATCGCAAGGCCATTGACTCTGATACGTTCAGTGAAGTCGATCAGGTGAGGACTCGTGAACAGCCCCACCCGGTATCCCTGCGCCTCCAGCAAGGCGGCCAGCATGCGCGACGTCGAACCTTTCCCTTTACTGCCCGTGATCTTGATGTTGCGCTGTTCATGGTCAGGCTTTCCCAAACAGTCGAGCAGTCTGCGCAGATGCCGGGGATCTCTCGTATCTCTGTCATAGCCTGGGGAACGGAACGGTTTCGAGCGGCTGTAACTCGAAAATACATATGCAACGGCATCATAAAAGCTGTCGAACACTTCGCGGTCCAACCGTCCTTTCACCCTTCCAATCAGGCGCTATGCCGTCACGGTTTCGAGTGTTTTTTCTGTTCATTAAAATAGGCGTCGATTACGGTTTGCGCCATCGGCGCAGCCGCCCTGAACCCTTCGCCCGTAACATCCGGAATCACCGCCGCCACCGCGATTTGCGGATTGTTATAAGGAGCGAATCCGATAAACACGGAATTGTTGCGTCCGGGTATCCCGCTCTCTGCGGTTCCCGTCTTGGCGGCCACGTTGTTCGGATCGTTGCCAAAGAAGAATGTCGCCGTGCCCAGCGAACCGTGCGTGGCCATTTCCATGCCCTGGCGCATCAACTGCAGATACTGCGGTTTCACATTGACCTTATTGATCAGATGCGGTTTAAACAGCTTGACAATCTTGCCAGACGGCGAAACGATCTCATGCACCACCTGGGGTTGATATCGATACCCGCCGTTGGCGATGGCGGCCACATAGGAGGCCATCCCGATCGTCGAGTACGCCTCTTCCTGTCCGATTGCCGCCGCAGGAAGATCGTACAGGGTCGGGGGATTCGCAAACGTCACATACCCCGTACTTTCACCCGGCAAGTCAATGCCGGTGGGGCTCGTCAGACCAAACTGCTTGCCCATACTCTGAAGCTGCTGCAGTGCCTTGACCCGTGGACCATTCAGCCACTTTTGCACATTCTGCGGCGGATTGTTGACGTTGTAGTGTCCCATATTGAGACCGACCTGATAAAAATACGTGTCGTCCGATACTTCTAGCGCCTCTTTGAGACCAATCACGCCAAATCCACTCTGGTTCCAGCTATGCATATAATAGTTGCCGATCTGCAGGCCGCCCTGGTCGTTCACCAGCATTCCTGGAGTCATCTCATGATGCATGAGCGCGGCCATGGCAGTCAGCGGTTTTTGCACCGATCCTGGCATGTAGAGTCCAGAAATCGCCCGGTTCACTCCTGCCTCATTGTTCAGAAACTGCTGATAATGGGTCGAGGAAATACCGCCCACCCACCACTGCGGCTTAAACGAAGGGTAGCTCGCCATCGCGAGCACCGCACCCGTGTGCACATTCATCACAACAATTGTTCCCGAATGCACATTGGATTCATTCAGTGTATATTTCAAATACTGGATACGCGAAATAAGCGCCTGTTCCGCAACTTTTTCCAGAGGCCCACTTATGTTCAGCATGAGATTGTCTCCCGCAGAGGCTGGCAAATGAATCGCCCCTCCCGGCAGGGGAACGCCCGCCGGGTTCACGGGAATTTTATCCGCGCCCGCACGCCCGCGCAGATAGTTCTGATACTGCGCTTCCAGACCGTACAGACCGACCAGGGAGTTTGGATCGTAGCCCTGCGCAGCGTAAGTCGCCGCTGCCGACTGCGGAATTGGACCGATGTAGCCAATCTCATGAGCGGCCAGATAACCCTGCGGGTAGACGCGCATCGGTTTGGTGATCATAACGATGCCGGGCAGGCTGTTGCGGTGCTCAGCGACATACGCCAGTTCCACCGGCGTAGCGTTGTGCACCAGAGTCACTGTTGCAAAACCCGGAAAAGCATTGACCATTGTATTCAGCAGAACTCCCGGTTTCTCACCTATGACAGGAGCCAGTCGCTTTGCAACGATCGACGCCGACGGCGCGTCGTTGGGGTAGCGGATATATTCGATGGCAAACACGGCCTTGTCAGCCGCCAGCACAGTGCCGCCGCTGTCGTATATCCAGCCCCGCGGACCGGGAATATGAATCGTATCGTAGTTTTGCACCGCGACCTGAGACTGAAACGACTGACCCTGCGTAATCTGCATATATCCCAATCGTACAACCAGCGCCCCCGTAGCCAGCACTGTAGCTACAAACAGTCCCTGGATGCGCCTCGGCACACGGCGTGAGCCAGGACGTTCTTCGCGCTTGACACTCACATCCAGATCCCCCTCACACACTCACAAGCCCACGTACGGCGTTGTGCGCGACTCGCTTTTCTGCGCAGTGCGCTTCCCACGAGACGTTATCTTAATTGTAACGTATATCGCTGTGAGTGTCATGATGGTTTACTAGCCATTGCCAGTTAAACATGTAGCAACTCTATGAAACCACGAGCATCCATTATTCTCATTTATTTGCGGTTGCAAAATCTGAGATACGCGGCGCGAACCCGGCAGCGCAGGCGCATTTTTCTGGATCGCGTTCAACTGCTCTTCTGGAACGCGGGAAACGCCGCTTCGCGCCGCACATTGATACTCACATTCACGACGGCCAACACGACAATCAAAATGGTGAGCAGCCCAAACACGATTGGCGCGCTGATCACAAGCGGCCCGAGCAGCGGCGGCAACAGCGCCACCCCGACATTGGAAGCCATGCTGAACCCGGCCGTCTGCACCCCCGCTCCTTCCGCTTCCCGCGCAGCGGCGGCAGTCGCGGCAAGCGACAGGGCGTAACAGCCATTGCCAAACAGTCCAAGCAGAAAAAATATTACTTTCAGGAGATTCGCCGACGCCTGCATGCCCTGCGTGAAAACAAGGACCACCAGCACTGTGAGAATCGCCGTCAGCACAATCAGAACCAGTTGCCACACGCCGCTCTTGCCAAACACGTCAGCCAGAGAGGGGAACAGCGTCGCCCCGACAGCGGAACCGAGAAACGTAAGTGCTGTCAGTGTTCCGCCCAACTGTATGGCGCCAGGAATATTCAGATGCAGCATGACGCTGACCGCAATTCCGCCAAACATCACGCTTGTGGAGGCGATGGCAAGCCCAATCCACCACCACCTGGGCGATCCAAAGACGATTCTGCGCGCTCCCTCGACCGCGCCGTTCTCCCCAACTCCCGCTTGCTCCGCCGGGATTTTATTGACCGCCGAAAACAGAAACACACCCACAAGCGCATTGAGGATCCAGGTGAATATGAGCGTTCCTGTCAGTCCAAACGCGGCCAGCAGAACGGGTCCAAAAAAAGCGCCCATCGACATCCCGAAAAAAAGCATGCCAATCGTGAGACCGGTGGCCGCGCGCCAGTGTGTGAGGCGGGCGCGCCGCAGGACGGCCCCGACTGGCGAGATCAACATGGGATAGGCAATCGCGGCAATCGCCTGGGCAAGGAAGAACCAACTGTACGAGGGCGCAAATACGCGTCCTCCCAGACCGACGAAAGAGAGTACAATGGCGGTGCGCAGAACTGGCGAAACGCCATCCTTGCGGGCCCACCACGCGGCCGGCATGCTGAAGATAATCATTGCAAAACCGTACAGCGATATGAACAGCAGAATCGAACTGAGCGAAGCATGCAGTTGAGCGATGAGAGCCGGTATCAGCGGCGCCAGCACGAACCAGGCGGCGCCAAGAGTGAACGCAAACGTCACATATGCGATCGTGACCGCGACTGCACGCGATTCAGGAGCGGATGTGCTCTGTAAAGACATCAATGCTCTCCCCCAATCAACCCAATGTCTATGTGATAGTTTTAATATTGATTGTATCCTAATGCAAGTTAAAAAACGATGGCCACAGCGATCGCTTCCAGAGCGATTCTCAGCGTGCGCTGTCTGCACTGTTGCGCCGCGTCTCCAGCTGGACTGCAAGCGCGGCGTCCACGATGGCCTGGGCCGCACCGTCGCCCGCCTCCAGCTGCCGCGCCAGCCACTGCGCCTGCTGGTCCTCACTCAGGGCGATGTATCCCCGACTATGCACCGTTACCACACTGTGTCCATGCCGAATCGTCTCCTCTGACATACGCGCTCCTCCTTTATAGGAACTGTATGTGACGAAACCTGGACCTGATGCGCAAATAATCGGAGCAACCGTGTCGTAGGATACAGGAGAGGGTGATGAGTGTGGCGATGTATCCGGCTGAACTGCAACGGGTGGCAGTCTATCTGCGCAAATCGCGGGCGGATCTGGAGGCGGAGGGCCGGGGCGAAGGGGAAACGCTGTCCCGGCACAGGCGCGCCCTGACCGCGCTGGCGGAGCAGTACCGCCACCGCATCACAGGCGTCTACGAAGAAATCGTTTCAGGGGAACGCATCCTGGACCGTCCCGCTATGCAGGATCTGTTGCACGCAGTGCAGAACGGGAACTACGAAGCAGTGCTCGTCATGGACATCGACCGACTGGGACGCGGCAATATGGTTGATCAGGGAATTATTCAGGACACCTTCAAATCCTCCGGCACTCTGATCATCACACCTCGCAAAGTCTACGATTTGCAGGATGAGTTTGATGAAGAGTGGAGTGAGTTTGAGGCCTTTCTGGCGCGTCGCGAGCTCAAGATCATCACACGGCGCATTCAGCGCGGAAGGCGTCAGAGCGCCGGCGACGGCAAGAGCGTCAGCCGCAAACCAGCGTATGGTTACACGCGCGATGATGGACTGCGGCTGCGTCCGGATGCGGAAACCGCGCCTGTTGTGCGGATGATCTTCTCCCTGGCGGCAGACGGTCACGGCGCGTCGCGAATCAGTGCACAGCTGTCGGAAATGGGCATTCTGACACCGAGCGGGAAGACCCGCTGGAATCGTTCCACCATCTACTCCATCCTACAAAATCCGGTATATCGCGGCCACATTCGCTGGGGATTTTTCCGCTATAAAAAAACTGGACCGCGCGGAGGGTACAGCAGAGTGCGCACGCGCGAAGACGAACAGACGCTGTGTCTGAACGCCCATGAACCGCTGGTTGACGAAGACACATACAGGCGCTGTCTGAGCCACAGCGTCCGCCAGCCCCGAGTGGCCCGACAGCGCACCCTTGTCAATCCACTCGCCGGACTCATCGTGTGTTCAGCCTGCGGACGTGTCATGCAACGGCGACCGACCCGCGATCGACCCCACAATAGTCTGCTGTGTCTGACTCCCGGCTGCTGCACACGTTCCGCCCGCTTTGAGATTGTGGAAGAGCGCCTGCTGGCAGCGCTGCTTCCATTGCTGCGGGAACTGCGCATACCGGCGCATGTCGACGCCGCGGGCGGCGTGCACAGCATACCCGACGAGCACGACGAGCACGATGTGCTCGCTGTGCTTGCCAGACTCGGCATTCCTGCGCAAAAAGTCGACGCAGGCGGCAGACGCAGCGCGCGCACCGTCTCTGCGGACGCTCAGATGACGGTGCTGCGCAGACTGATTGCAGACCTAGAGCAGCACTGTACAGAACTGCACGGCCAGCACAGCGCTTTGCACGACTTGCTCGAACGCGGCGTGTACGACGCCCCCACGTTTGCTGAACGCAGACGCGGAGTCAGTGAACGGCTGCGCGATGCTGAACTCGACTTGGCCGCGCTGCGTTCAAGGCTTATGGATATTGCGGCGTCCGCTGAAGCGCTGCCGTCAGCAGAGGAAGACCTGCGGGTGACGGCGATCTACGAGTTTGCGCCGACGCCTGCCCTGCAGAATCGTCTGCTGCGACAACTGATTGAAACCGTTGTCTACACGCGACCCAAAGAGTGGCGAGAGCCGGATCATTTTACACTGGAAGTATATCTGCGCGTCTGAGCGCTCTTGGTGTCGCGTGTCAGTCATGCGCAGTTGTATTGATTGATCTCGCCGTATCCAAATACATTGCACACCTCCATCAGTTCATGAACGAGTTTTATGCAGCGATCGTTGTCCGACGTCAGGTTGTCGCCATCGGAAAAATGCACGGGGTAAATGTTGTACAGAGACGGCGAGTAGCGATCTGCGATCATATCGAGCGCCTTCTGGTACGCAGAAGAACAAATCGTACCGCCGCTCTCCCCTCTGGTGAAAAATTCCTGTTCCGTCACCACCCGCGCCTCTGTGTGATGAGCGATAAACTGAATGTCGACCCGTTCATATTTTGTGCGCAAAAACCGCACCATCCAGAAGAAGAACGTCCGGGCAATGTATTTCTCAAAAGTGCCCATCGATCCGGATGTATCCATCATCGCCAGCACAACGGCCTGAGATTGAGGATTCTGCACGTCTTCCCACGTCTTGTAGCGCAGATCCTCAGGGGTGATGTGATGAAATCCGGGAACACCCGCACTCGCGTTGCGCTTCAGCGTTTCCAGAATTGTTCGTTTTTTGTCGATGTTACTCTGCAATCCTTTTTTTCGCACATCGCGAAACTGGACGTCTGTAACTTCCAACTGATCAGGCGCCTTTTGAACCAGATACGGCAATTCCAGATCGGTGAACAGAACGGACTGGATATCGTCCACGGACACTTCGGCCTCGTAATAATCGACTCCGGGCTGATCCCCCGCGCCTTCACCCTGACCCGGCGCCTTTTGACCAGTCTGGCCAGGATCGCGCGCGATGACGTCGCCGATTGCCGTTCCGCCGTCGCCCTGGCCAGTCTGCTGGCTCTTATTGTGGTTGAATCTGAAACGGTACTCATCCAATGATCGAATGGGTATTTTGATGATCTGCCTGCCATCCGTCATCACGATGCTTTCTTCGCTGATCAGGTCTCCCAGATTTCGTCTGATCGCCTCGCGCACCTTCTGCTGATGGCGCGCCTGATCCTGCTGCCCTTTGCGGTGTAAAGACCAGTCGTCCTGACTCAGTATTGACACGCCCACGCCGCCCACCTCTTTCGTCAAAGTTGATCATGAAAATGTGCCTGCTCTGCCGGGATCGTATGCTGTTCCGCTTCTCAAACACGGCTGCGCCGAACTCGCCTCGGAACAGCATACGATCCCGGCAGAGCGAGATTTTCAGGATAGACATTCATGCTGCTTCGCAGCACCAACAACCGGGAAGAAAATTCGCCTACGCGATTTTTCAGGATAGGGTAGGAAAATGACTCGCCTGGACGGATCATGCCTTGCGCTGCAGCAAGATTTGCGGCCTTTAGGCTGCACCTGTTTGAGAGGCAGTGCAAGGCATGATCCGTCCAGGCATAGCGGTGATGACCGATTCTCCGGGATTGCTCCTACCGATTCAGCAGGCTGCCTGTGTACTGCAGCAACTCATTGGAGCAGCTCGCGCAATAACCGTACTCTTCCATGAGACGCCTGCTCACTTCATTGATGCGCTTCAACTGGTTGGTATCCGGTGTCTTCGTCGATGTGGTGATTTTGACGACATCTTTGAGGTCTGCAAACAGTTTCTTCTCAATCGCCTCGCGCAGCCGTTCGTGAGAATGGTAGTCAAACCGCTTTCCGCGTCTCGCATACGTCGAGATCCGGATGAGGATTTCTTCGCGAAACGCCTTTTTCGCATTGTCTGAAACGCCGATCTGTTCTTCGATCGACCGCATCAATTTTTCATCGGGATCCATTTCTTCGCCAGTGATCGGATCCTTCATACGCTGCCAGTTGCAGTACGCCTCGACATTGTCCAGATAGTTGTCCAGCAGTGTCTTCGCAGACTCTTCATACGAGTAGACGAACGCTTTCTGCACTTCTTTTTTCGCCATTTCGTCGTATTCTTTGCGGGCGATTGCCACAAAATTCAGCAGGCGTTCCCGATCTTCCTTACTGATGGATGCGTGCTGGTCGAGACCATCCTTGATGGCGCGCAATATGTCAAGCGCGTTAATGCAGCTCGTGTCACGCCGGATCAGGGCGCTGGAGATGCGGTTGATCACATAGCGGGGATCGATGCCGCCCATTCCCTCATCAGGTGTTTCCGTCCGCAACTCCTGCACATCCTTGTCCTTGAATCCCTCGACGTTTCGCCCATCGTAAAGATAGAGTTTCTTGAGCAGGTCCATACCCTGCTTCTTGGACTCCTTGAGACGCGTCAATACTGAGAATACCGCCGCCGTCATGAGCGTGTGCGGAGCAATGTGGACTTCGCGCAGATCACTCTGCTGCACAAGCTTGTCATAGATTTTCACTTCATCGGAAACGCGCAGGTTGTACGGAATCGGCATGACGATCATCCGCGACTGCAACGCCTCGTTGCGCTTGTTGCTGACAAACGTCCTGTATTCTGTTTCATTGGTGTGGGCGATGATCATTTCATCCGCCGAGATAAGCGCGAAACGTCCTGCCTTAAAATTACCCTCCTGAGTCAATGACAGCAAGTTCCAGAGGAATTTTTCGTCACATTTCAACATCTCCTGAAATTCCATCAGACCTCTGTTGGCCTTGTTCAGTTCCCCGTCAAAGCGATAGGCTCGCGGATCGCTTTCGGAGCCATACTCCGAGATGGTCGAGAAGTCGATGCTTCCAGTCAAATCGGCGATGTCCTGAGACTTCGGATCCGATGGACTGAATGTGCCAATGCCGACGCGATCGTCTTCCGACAACAGGATGCGCTCAACCGCCACATTCTCCATATGGCCGCCGTACTCATTCTGCAGTCTCATGCGGCAGCTCGGACAGAGGTTGCCGTCGATGCGGACCCCCAGTTCTGCTGCGAATTCCGCCCGCAATTCGGTCGGAACCAGATGCAGCGGTTCTTCATGCATGGGACATCCCCTGATGCCGTAAAGAGCGCCTGCGGGCGTGCGCGAGTACTGCTCAAGACCTTGCTTGAGCAGTGTCACGATGGTGGATTTGCCGCCGCTGACCGGCCCCATGAGCAGTAAAATCCGCTTGCGCACGTCCAACCGTTTTGCGGCCGAGTGAAAGTACTCTTCGATCAGCCGTTCCAACGCCACTTCGAGTCCAAATAACTCTCTGGAAAAGAAACGGTAGCGTTTGCGACCGCTCGCATCCTCGTCGACGCCCGCAGACTCGATTATGCGAAATACCCGCGAATGCGCCGTTTCTGCAATACCTGGCTGTTTACGCACCAGTTCAATGTAATCGACAAATGACCCGTCCCATACCAGTTGCTCTTCTTTTGCGCGGTAGGCGGCCAAACGGTTTACAATATCCACGAATCATCCCCCTTTTCCGAGACGCAAAATGTCTGTCCTCTGGTGTCAGGTGCGATGCTGCCCAGGGTTCTGGCAGTTGGAAAAGAGTTGCCCCTATGCGTTGCATAGTCGCATGTGCCGATATTTTGCACAGGAGTGTGATACTATGCTTATGCAACGGCCCATCGCTCGTTGCTCCCAAGTTTTCTGATCTGACTGCCGCACGGCAGCAGACGCCACAATGAAAAATAAGTAAAAGAGGGTGACCTGCGATGCGCGTTCCGAAAACTCGGCTCATTTTTGACGCTGCCATTGACACATTTTCGGAGCGGGGATTCGAGAAAGCGACGATGGATGAAATCGCCGCAAAGGCAAACGTCGCAAAGGGAACTATTTATTACCATTTCAAAAGCAAGGAGGAGCTGTTTGTCTTCCTTGTCGAAGAAGGTGCGCAGCTGTTGCGGGAGCGCGTGCTCGAAAAACTTCCGGAAGAAGCGACCCCCACCGAGCGATTGCGCATTGTCATTCGAGAACAGCTTACCTTCTTTAAAGAATATAGGGATTTCTGCACCATTATTCTACGCGAAGCCTGGGGAGAGGAACAGCGGCAACGGCAATTCAGGCGCATGCTCGTGCATTATGTGCACGAGATCGAGGCGATCGTTGTCGATGGCGTCGTAAAAGGGGAGTTTTTCGTCGCAGATGCGCAGACCGCCGCCTGGTCGATCTTTGGCGGTCTCAGTATAGCCGCTTTGCACCACCTGTTTGCGGACCCGGAATTTGACCTCACCTCATTGTCGCCGGGATGTGAGAGTCTCTTCATCGGAGGTCTCCAGTCCGCGTTCTACTCCAGGCCGGAAAAGTCCTGCTGACGCAACGCTTCGTAAATGGCAATGGCCACAGTATTTGACAGATTGAGGGAACGCATAGCCTTGCCCATGGGCATGCGGACAGACTGCTCGCCATACCGCTCGTGCACCCATGGCGGCAATCCCGTGGTTTCCTTGCCGAAAATCAGGTAATCTGCAGCCGTGTACCGCACATCCGTATAGCGACGTGTCGCGAATTTGCTGAAGAAATGCGCTTGACCACCCTCCCGCGCCACTTCGTCGACCACCTCATGCAGACTGTCGTGCACGCGAACATCGACAAGGTGCCAGTAGTCGACTCCCGCACGGCGCAGCGAACTGTCATCGATCTGAAACCCAAGCGGCCGTACCAGATGCAGCACCGTGCCTGTCGCGGCGCAGGTCCTCGCCACGTTTCCCGTATTGGGTGGAATTTGCGGTTCAAACAGCACAACATGCATATACACACATCCTAACACTCTATATTACGCCATCCATTGTACATCAATCTCCCAGGCGGCACAGCAGATAACGGGTCTTTGGCGTCCATGCCTCGCTGTCTTCATAGGAATAATGCCGCTTGCGACTGTTTAGCGAATGCGCGTTCACCAGCGGATCTCCCTTGCGGTCGTGACCGGTGACAATCGTTGTGTGCTGAATACGTCCATTGCCGTTCCAGTCGTACTGGATGATGTCGCCGTCCTGCAACTCTGCAGGATTGGCGACAATCTCAGCCCGGATGCCGTCGCCGCCGCTCCGCAGTGTCGCCGCCAGCGCGTTTGCGACAGTCCACGAGTAGCTGAAGTCTGGTTTGCCCCCGTGGTGGTACCACCAGCCTGTTTCTTTCTTTCCCGTATCGATCATGGGCAATCCTCCCGCAAATACAGCCTGGGAGACAAAGTTGGCGCAATCATTGTCAAAGTGAATGTATTCCGGGTTGAAGCGATCCCACCACAGCTCCGCGTAACGCACGGCTCGCGCGCGGGCGTAGCGCGGATGTTCGATCTTGCGATTCTTCCATAAAGCGGCATGCGTCCAGTCAGGCAAGCTCCGTTCTGTAACGGGAGGCGCCGTTTCTCCTTCCTGCCGGCGCTCGACCAGTTCGGCCGCTTGATGCTCACGCGTCCGCCAGAGCTGGTGATGGCGATACATTCGCTGTTCAAGTTCCAAACGACCATCCAATTCGTACAGGTATCGGATCACCTCAGTTATTTGTATGGTCGCATAATTCTCGTGCGAGCGCGCTTCCCTGCCAATGATGCGAATGCGGATATCACTGATCACTTTGCGGTCGACCGCTCCCCTACGTTTTTGCATCGCCATCCGACGGCTGATATCCAGCGACTCCGCAGGATGGACGGAGTTCCATACGCCGTCTGCGCCGTCTCCGTTCAGCCACGCTCTGTTTCTGGCGTCGAACCACTCGCGCACGGCCTCCCCAAGTACTCCCGTCATCCTGCTCCTCCTTTTGAAGGTTCCGACACTCCATTACAAGAGTATGCTTTTATTTCCGGAAAAAAGGCACTGCATTATGAAATGTCCGCCTATCCACATGTGTTACACTAGCTTCAGAAATCTTCAGCAATACGTTGAACCCGCGCGAGGTGCCGTGAGATGGATCGCGATAAAACAGTTCTGCTGACAGATGAACGAAAAGCCGTGCGGTCCGTTGATCGGGCTCTTGACATTCTTCTCTGTTTTGGCGCGGAGAGGGATCTCGGACTCACAGAAATAGCACGACGGGTCGCCCTGCACAAGAGCACGGCGCATCGTATGCTCGCGTCTCTGGAACGCCGCGGTTTCGTGGAACGCCAACCGCTCACTGACCGTTATCGTCTGGGCTGGCTGATTGTTGAACTTGCCTCGCAAGTATATCAGTCCGACAACCTGACATCCCTCGCCATGGCAGAGATGACCCATTTGCGCGACGCCATTGGCGAAACAATCAGTCTGTACGTCCGTTCAGGTCAGGAACGCATTCGCGTCAGCGCAGTGGAAGGAACGCACCCTGTACGTCGGGCGGCCAATGTGGGCAAGCGATTCCCCCTCTATGCGGGGGCCTCAGGAAAAGTCCTATTGGCTTTTTCCGATCAGGACATCCTCGCAGAGTTACACGCGGCGCAATCCGTTCCGCAGGATTTTGACATCGCTGAACTGCGGACACAGTGCAGTCAAATCGCTGCTGACGGCTATGCGGTCAGCATTGAGGAACGCGAAGCGGGCGCAGCGGCGGTGGCGGCGCCGATCCTCAACCGTCAGGGCGTGTGCGTGGCAGCCCTCTCCATATCAGGACCGGTGGATCGCTTCACTGCGGAACGGGTCGCACACTTTGCGACAGCATGCATGGCTGCGGCAAACCAGATCAGCAAGATACTCGGACCGCACTCTGTGTGAGCGAGTCAACCGACGCATCATTGACTCGCTCACACGCTTTACAGGCGATCGCACGCCTGCCTAAAAACATGAATACAATACCCCATACGGAACGGCAAGCGTTCACGTTCCTGTGGAGGTATGCATTCATGGATAAGCGAGCACTCCCGCCTTGGCTCAGGCAGGTGTGGAACGAATTGACCCAACCGCCTGCAGTGTTGCACCGGAGTCGGCGGCCGATCCGGTCAAGACCCGTCAGAAACCCTGTGTCACACAACGACGAGCGCGTAAAAACCGCCGCTGCGGAGAGCGATGACGAAGAGAGCCTCACTGATCCTCCCACCGCGCCGCGCCGCGCACAGGGGTCCGAAAAGACGGCGGAGCGCCTGACGCGCAGATATTTTGTGCCGCATCCAAGCCGCCAGCCCACCAAAACCAGACCACGGCCCCGCAAGAATGGCAAACGGGCCGCCCATCATAACGAATCCGCGCGGATGGATGCCTCGGCAGTCCAGACCGCACAGTCGGCGCCTGCACCCACCCGTATTCAGACCCTGCGGATCGCCTCTACAGGAGAGACCGCAAGCCGTTCGCTGCGCGCGTCAGACAGCGATACTGCGCGAGCCGGCGCCTATCACGAACACATTCGCAGTGTGGAGGCCATCCATGGTGTCTGGCGCATTGTCACAAGCGATGGAAAGGCCATGGCACTGAAAGAAACCCGCCTTGCGCCGGAACGCATCCGGTTTATGGCTGACGCCATAGACGAACTGCACCGTCGCGGATTCACGCATCTTGCCCGCATTGTGCGTACTCGCCAGGAACAGGACCCGTACCTCGTCGATCATGGCCGCACCTATTACGCGTCGGAATGGCTGCCTGGACACAGCGTCCAGTATGGTTCAACGAAACAGTTGGGCGCTGCGGCGAGAACACTCGCCCGCTTCCATGAAAAATCAGGCGGCTACGAGTCTTCGGGATACCAGCCTCCACACGCGTTTCATGTGTTTGAACAACTGCTGAACCGTAAGCAGTCACTGGATCTGGCGCAGAAACAGCTGGAGGCAAAGGCGAACAAAGACAGCTTCGACGAGCTTTGTCTGTCCTACTTTCCGCAGGCTGCCATGCATGCGACGGAATCCCTGTCGCTTCTGAAGCTGCCCGATGTCGAGACGCACCTGAAACACAGCCTCAGCCACCCTGGGCTGTGCCATCTGGACGTGACGCGCCGCAACCTGATCATGCATCCAGCGGGGTACGCCCAGTTAATCGATTTCGACCTGATGACTTTTGCGCCGCGCGCGCTGGATTTATCCCACCTGATCAGAAGAGGAATGCAGGCGCATGGCACATGGACGAGCGAGATCGCCATCGCGCCGCTCATCTCGTACAACCGCGTACGACCACTTACACAAGGCGAATATCTGCTGCTCGAAGCGCTCCTGACATTTCCCCATCGCTTCTGGCGGCTCTTGCAAAACCATGACAAAAATCCGGCGGCCAGTTCCGAAGATCTGCAACAGCGCACCACGCAAATGGAGGATACCCTGGCCCTGGAGCAGGAACGCGCTGCATTTCTTCACACTTTTTCCCGCCAGGTCACCAGACGCAGCCGCTAACGGCGGCCTGGCGCATCACGGCTGCGGCGTTACGGCCCACTCCATTTCCCGTCTCACGGTCTCGTCGCGCTCGCTTTCATACGCGGCGCGCACCGCAGCGCGGACTGTCGCAACAGCCATCCTGGAGAGCGCCCACGCTGCGCTTGCCCTGATTTCCGGCCGGGCGTCAAAGAGCAGCGGCAGCAGCAGCGGCGGCGCCTCGGGATCGCGCATATTGCCAAGCGCGATGATCGCGTTGCGGCGCCAGACATGGACGCCTCGCCAGGCCGCGGCCGTGTGTCCGAATTCCTGCGTGAATTCCCGCTTGGACAACGTCAGAATACGTTTTAGATCCGGAAAACTCAGTTCTGCATCAGGAGAGAACGCTTCCTCATTCCCAAGCAGACTGACGCGGTTTTTTGGGCAGACCGTCTGACAAGTGTCGCAACCCCAGACGCGCCTGCCGAGAGCCGCCCGATATTCAGTCGCTATGATCCCTTTGGATTGGGTGAGATAGGACAGACAGCTTTGTGAATCGAGGACAAACGGTTCACGCAACGCGCCTGTAGGACAGGCCGTAAGACAGAGGTCACAATCACCGCAGGAGTCAGTGGAAATGGGCAATGGCCGCGGCTCTATGCGGACATCAGTCAGCAACGCGCCAAGAAACACCCATGATCCATACGCTTTCGTGATCATCATGCAATTCTTCCCGATGAACCCCACCCCCGCGCGCTGTGCGACCGCCCTGTCCACAAGCGGCGTCGTATCGACACAGGGAAGACTGTGAATCGCGCGCCCGGATGCGCGTTCCAGCAGGTCTGCGATCAGGAGCAATTTCGTTTTGAGAATGGGGTGATAATCACGACCCCAGGCATAGGCTGAAACAACGCCCCGCCGGCCGGGGGGCCGACGCATGGCAGTCGTGTTTCGCGTCCTGTAAGGAACGGCGATACTCACGATACTTTGCGCGCCGGGCAACAACGCACCGGGATCAATCCGCTGCTCGCCAAAGGGATGCTCAAACCCGGAGGACCGACCTTCTTCGTAATACCGGCGCAGCATGGGCGCGAGATCGTGAAACGGCTCAGCGCCGGTGACGCCGATCGCCTCCACAGCAGCCTCTCTGCCGATGGCTTCGAGCGCAGCGAACGAGATCTCGTATCTGCCTGTCTCCACAACCGACTGGCCTCCTTTCCCTTGCCGGTTCCCATCAATTTTCTCACTGCGCATCAAATCCTGGGAACTGCAGCCTTCGCCAACTGGTCGCACCGTTCATTATAAATATGTCCGCTGTGCCCCTTGACTTTCCCAAACGCAATGTGATGCCGATCCAGTTCGCCGAGCAGAGCTTCCCACAGATCGCGATTTTTGACAGGTTGGCGACTGCTGTTCACCCATCCTGATTGCCGCCACTTCACATACCATTTCTGTGTCATGCAGTTGATGACATACGCTGAATCGCTAAAAACGGTCACCTGACAGGGCCGCGAAAGCGCCCTGAGACCTTCGACCACCGCCTGGATCTCCATCCGCTGATTTGTCGTATGCGATTCGCCGCCAGACACTTCGCGCTCGCGCTCCCCCGCAACAAGGATCGCCGCCCAGCCGCCCGGTCCTGGGTTGCCGCTGCACGCTCCATCCGTATAGATGTCCACACTCGTCAACACTCTCACCCCTAGCGCATAGTCTTCTGTCAGACACATCACTGCCTCAGTATTATCCGCGAGCTTCAGCCTGCTGACAAGCTTGCTGCGGCGCACATACTGGCGCCGCCAATGTTGGCATACTACAGACAGTTTACACGAAGGAAGTGTGTGTCTTTGCTTATCCCGAAAAATCATCGCAGGAGAATTTTCATCCCGGTTGTTAGTGGCGCGCAAGCGCCATGGAGGTCTATCGTTGATAAATCGGCCTTCTCGACGCCTGATGTCTCTGCAGGCGCTGGCGGAAACAGATGCTGATGGAGCGCCTGCTTCCGCTGGCGTTGGCGGCATTCCTGATGTTGCCGCCTGACGCACTGACACAGAAGGCCGCGCGTGACGGTCAACTGTACTGGGAACATCGCGCGCCGGGTCACATTTTATACGCAGTGCGGACACAAAAACGGTGGGTCGCCTTCACCTTTGACGATGGCCCCGATCCAACCTACACTCCGCAGATTCTTCGTGTCCTGAAGCAGCATGGCGCCCACGCCACCTTCTTTGTTGTGGGTCAGCAGGCGCGGGCATATCCGAGGCTGCTTCGAGAAGTGGCAGGCGAAGGCAACGAGATTGGAAATCATACTGAACATCATCCACAGGGCGAGCGGCTGACAGCGAAAGAGATCACATCTTGCGACGCCGTTATCCACGGTGCGCTGGGAGTAAATCCACTCCTCCTGCGTCCACCAGGAGGGCGGTTGTCCGATCGCATTGTGGGTCTGGCAGAGCGTACACAACACATCATCGTCATGTGGAAATGGGACGTCGACCCGCGCGACTGGTCGCAACCGGGCGTCACGCGCATTGTCTCCCGCGTGGTCGAAAACGTGGACCCTGGAGATATCGTCATCCTCCACGACGGCGGAGGACCACGAACACAGACTGTCAGGGCGCTCGACCTGATCCTGGGGAAGTTGTCGCAGCAAGGGTACACATTCGTGACAGTCGGACAGATGATCAAAGAATGGAAAGACTATCGACCCTATCGCAATCCATCACAACTTCATCGTGAAATACACCAGCGCACCTCCGACAGACAGAAGCAGCAGCAGGAATCCCCCCGTGGCGCCGAGCCTGTTCTGACGGCGCCACAGCCACATTGAAAAATTGAACAGATAGACGCCGCTCCCGAGTGAAACCAGAAAAGCGACAAAAAACGTTCCGAATCCCACGCCCCCGCCTCCTATCAGAGCCTGTTCAAAAAGGGGTCAGGTAAGACCCGCGCAGTGCAAGGAAGCGAGCCAAGAATGCGGACCGAGCGTACGATTTGGGTACGTGAGGGAGCGTTCTTGGCGCTGACGCCGCAATGCGCCGGGGAGTTCTGACCCCTTTTTGAACAACCTCTATCCCGAAAAATCGCCGTAGGCGAATTTTCATCCCGGTTGTTGGTGGCGCGCAAGCGCCATGGAAGTCTATCAGGGAGATCGCGAAAATACGCGCCCACGCGCGCGCAATCTCCCACTGCCTTTGCGAAATGTCTGCGCTTCCCGGGGCGCGCCTGTTTCTTTGCCGCGGCGCTTGCGCCGCCAGTCCACAAGCGCCGCGGCCACCGCCAGCAGCGTGGGCAGCAGGACGCCCACGAGCCAGCCGTACGGTTCGAACACGGCGGCCGACAAGGCCAGCACCGCAGGAAAATCAGGCGGCAGGAACGACAGCACGTATAGCTGCAGCGTGACGGGTGCCAATAGGGGTCGATACAGCGGCATACCAAACCCGAGCGCGTACAGATACGCAACCATCCACAATCCGAATCCCATTTTAATCACGGCGGCGGCCGTCCAGAGAAATACGAAAATCGCTTCGAGACGCTGCACAAATCGGCCTACATAAATCACTCTTGCTAGTTGGTACAGGGGAAAGGGCACATTGCCGGACTCCGCCGCAGTGAAGGTGCCCAGAAACACCACCAGCACAATGCTGAAAATCACGGCCGTGACGACTGTGCTGATGACCCCTACATAAAGAAAATGATCCCGATCCCGCAGCGTCGGATAGAGAATGGATAAAAACAGCACATTGAAATACAGGCTGGTATTGATCGTTCCAAACCAGACGGCATTTCCGACGCCATGACCCCAAAACGGCAGAAGCAGGCGCGCGTCAAACCAGGACAGCGGCAGAATCAGCAACATCGCCAGACCAAACAGAAAAAAATACGAAAACAGCAGCGCAGTTCTGCTGAGCCCCTCCAGTCCTTTGTACGCGTAATAGAGCGCGACCAGCAAAAACGTGAACGTGATGACCGCTGACGGCGTGGCGGGAAACACGGTGGTTACGACTGTCTCCGTAAATTCCCGTGTAACCAGCGCTGTCTGCGTCAGCAGCAGCAGCGCAAACAGCAGTGCAAGCGGCAGCGCCGTGAACCGCCCGAACAAACGGCTGATCACCTGCAGAAGGTTCTCGCCTGGGAAACGTTTCAAACACATATGCACAATGAGGAAGGCAATCAGCACCAACGTTCCCGACACAAGTGGAATCGCCCACGCGAATCCAGCCCCCTCCATCGCGATACGCGAGGGCATGCTGAGAAATATTTCCGTTGACGAGTACACGGTCATCAGCGCCGTCAGTTCTACAACGCCAACCCTGCCTGTATGGATCAGCGGGAGCCGCTTCGCATTCAAAGGCAATCTCCTTTCGCATCCTGTGCGCCTGCAACCGCTTTGCGCGCCGGCGGAGTGGGTCGACCTAATCGTTTGATCTTTTACGCATTTTTCCAGATCGTCTGTGCCTGCGACCGCGTTTCTCACGGGCAGCGGGAGCGGCGGCGCTCCATGGTCTGGTGATCGGCGCCTGCCGCCGCACATCAAGCGGCATATAGGCGCTTGGCCGGTCCTCCATGGTAAACACCTGACCGCGCAGCACCACATCCCTGGATGATTTTCTGCGCGGCGCAATCGGCGACAGGATGGGCACGCCAAAACTGCGTACAGAGGCCGCATGCATAATCAGCAGCATCAGTCCGAGAGTGACGCCATAGAAACCAAGCAGCGAAGACGCGATGATAAATCCAAACCGCAGCACGCGAACAGTAAACGACAGATTGTAGTTTGGCATGGTGAACGACCCAAGCGCCGTTACGGCCACAACGATGATCAGCAAGGGACTGATGATGCCCGCCGCAACCGCCGCCTGGCCGAGAATCAGGGCGCCTACGATGCCGATCGTAGGGCCGATGACAGAAGGAATGCGAATACCCGCTTCGCGGATGAGTTCCAGAGAAAATTCCATAATGAGCACTTCGAACACGACCGGAAACGGAACCCGTTCCCGGGAAGCTGCGACAGCAAGCATCAAATCCGTGGGAATCATCTCGGGATGATAATTGGTAACCGCAATATAGAGCGCCGGCAACAGCAGGCCTATTGCAAGCGCCGTCACCCGAATCAGACGGATGAACGAGCCGAACGGCCAGCGCAGATACGCATCTTCCGCAGTCTGCAAAAGCGACCAGAAAAGCACTGGCGCCACGAGCGCATAGGGGCTGTGACCCACAAAGACGGCGAACTGTCCTTCTGTCAGCGCCTGGGCTACCCGATCGGGTCGCTCCGTCGACAGAAACTTCGGGATGACGCCGCTCGGATCATCCTCAATGAATTGTTCCATGATCCCGCTGTCCGCCAGATAGTCGACTTTCACCGCCGCAATGCGCCGTTTCACTTCTTTGATCAGTTTGGGATTCACAACGCCTTGGATGTACATCACGGCCACATCAGTGGCCGCCAGTGCGCCCACCTGCGTCATCTCCGTAATCAGATTGCTGCAGCGCAGCCGGGCCCGAATCAGTCCCGTGTTTGACCGGAAGTTTTCCGTAAAAGCGTCGTGCGGCCCACGCACGACAGCCTCTGTCTGCGAGTTGGAGACGGAACGGTGTTCCCAGCCCTTTGTCTCTACGGAAAGCGCCGTGTTCACGCCTTCGAAAAAAACAACTGTGCTGCCCGACAAAATATTCTCGGCAGCGTCCTTCCACGTGGACACTTCCATCACCTGGTTGCCAGGCAGCAAAGCGTGCTGCACCCAGTCGGTCCACTCCGTATCGCCCTGCCCATTCTCAAATTCCGTCAGAACCATGAGCGGTTCCAGAATATGCGTGTTGATAATATTTTTATCGGCCAGGCCATCGACAAATACAGCCAAGGCGGCGACCGGACGCCGACCGCCCACACGAAAATCACGCACGACCACGTCCGCATTCAGAGGCAAATGAAATATCCGGTCCAGAGTCTTGCGGTTGCCTGCCAGATCGTACGCAATAATTGCGGCCTCATTCGCTGCATCCGCACCCGTTATGCTGGACTGGCGCTGTTTCTCCTGCTGCGACGGGGTCAGGACAAACTGCTTATCCATGATTGAATCGTCGACAGTTACTAGACGCACCAGATCACGCCAATCCATCGCGGCACCCCTCCTCGTCTTAAATATGCCAATGGATACCCAAAAATATGCAAGGCGACAGTTTGGGCAACCGTCGCCTTGCATATGTATGCACCCTGCGTTCAAGTTGAACGAGACCACCGCAGTTGCGAAGATCCTTACAGCGAGCCGCCAGCCGTCTTCTTGCGGCTCGCTTTGGCCTGCAGCTTGAAATAGCGGCAGTGCACTGCCAGAGTGCACATTTCACAGCGCGGAGAGCGCGCGACACACACCTGGCGACCGTGATAAATCAGCCAGTGATGCGCCTGTGACCACAGTTCCTGGGGAATGCGTTTCATCAACTGGCGTTCTGTCTCCAAAACATCGTCACTCGCGACAAGTCCAAGCCGATTCGCCACTCTGTACACATGCGTGTCAACGGCGATGGCGGGAATTCCGTACGCGTTTGAGAGCACCACGTTGGCCGTCTTGCGACCCACGCCAGGGAGAACCACCAATTCTTCCATGGTGTTTGGAACAACGCCTGCATGGCGCTCCACGATGATCCTGCTGGTTGCCACGATGTTTTTTGCCTTCGTTTTGAACAGTCCGCACTCACAGATCAGTTGTTCAACATCCGCAATGGCGGCGTCCGCCATTTGCCAGGGTGTTGCGTAGCGGGCAAACAGCCGCGGCGTCACTTCATTGACCTTTTTATCAGTGCATTGGGCGGACAGGATCGTCGCCACAAGCAGTTCAAATGCGTCTTGATGGCTGAGTGCGCAGTGAGCGTCCGGGTAGAGATCCTCCAGAGTACGAAGCACATCCGTCGTTGCGATGCGCGGCAATGCCATGGCGAATCCTCCTCTCTTTTTGCAATTCGCATTCAGAGGACATGATAGCGGCGAAGTCTTGCCTGATTCACAAGCTCTCCGTTTTTGAGCGCCCGTTCCAAAAAAGTGCGCAGTATCGGAACACCGTAGCGAAACTCCCGCCCCTGAAGCACTGCGTACTGCGGGGACAGCGCCACGTATTCCGATGTGGTTACGTCATAGAGTCGATCTTCTTCAAGCGGTTTACCGCCAATCACCACGGCAGCAATGGTTTCCCCGTCATGCGCGTCTCCAGTTGCGCCGCTTTGCGTATACACGTCCGCGCCGGAGACGTGCAGACGACCCACGAAATGACCACGAAACCCGAAGCCGAACCCTTGCCTGCCAACCAGCGCTGAATCAAACCCCCGAGTCAGCAGACGCAGGATTGTCAGACCATCAAGACGCATATTGACGGGGCGCATCGGCGTCGCGCAAACGGCAAGTACGTCCCGCCTGCGGATGACGCCGGCAAGGTAACCGCCGGTGATGACTCCGCCGTTTAGAATCGCCAGATCAGAACCGTACTCAACCCGCAACTGATCGCACAGCAAATTGACCAACTCTGACTCGCCGAGCAAAGAGTGGTCGAGGTGCTCCGCCACGGTGGCCACTGGTTCTTCAAGCCAGTGGCCCGCTTCGCGCTCTGTGGCGCTGATGACGTCAGTCAACGCCTTGTCAGGCGGATCGCTGAGTTCGTCATACACCAGGTACGACGTCACACGCTGCACTGCGCCCGCCTGAACATCCAGCACCGCATGGCCGAACGCATGGCCGTGTTTCCCGGCCTGCACAATCCACGCACGCCCGCGGCGTTCCCCACCATCCAAAAAGTGGTGTGTGTGCGCGCCGACAATCAGATCAACCGGCAATCCCTGATCCACCAGTTCCTGATCGGCCCGCAGACCCAGGTGGGAGAGCATGATGACGATATCGGCCCCGTTTGCGCGCAGGTTCTGCGCAAGCCTCCAGGCAGTCTGCTCCGGATCGGCGAACTGCACGCCCAGCGTTTGCAGAAGCTTCTGATACGTGACCGTGACCCCAAATACGCCGATTGCCACTCCGGCCATCCGGTAAATGTCCCCCGCCTGTCTGTTCAGGGCGGTTATGCGTTCCGGTTGGGGCACGGCGATGTTTGAGCAGTAAAAAGGCGTATCTGCCTCCAGAAGGAGATCGGGCCACAGGTGTTTGTCAACGGTAAGCGTCTCGTTGTTGCCAAATACCCACCCGTCGTAGGGCAGTTCCCTGATCATACGCGCATTGATGCGGCCTTCTGTAGCGTTTGTCAAAGGATTGGAGGCGTCGATATGATCACCCAGTTCAAAGCAGAGCACATGCGCACCCTGCGCGCGCAATTGCGCATGAACACGGCGCAGTCGTGAGGACAAACGGACGTATCGATCAAACTCACTATGCACATCGTTGGTATGCAAGATGTGAACTTCCACTCGCTTCGCCTCCGGACGGCCAGCGTACTATGCGGGGGTTCCCCGCAGTTCGAGCACATCCGCAGCGTTTCGCAAAGCCGTGATCACAAAGGCGATATGACCGTCCAGCGCCACGTCGAGTTCTTCAGCCCCGCGGTAGACGTCCTCCCTGTTCACTCCTTTGGCAAAGGCCTTGTCTTTCAATTTCTTCTTGACGCTGGCGACATCGACATCAAATACACTCTTGCTCGGCCGCACAAGCGCAACGGCCATTACAAAACCGCTGAGTTCATCGCAGGCGTACAAAGTTTTGTCCAAAAGCGTCTGCCGACTGAGCTGATTGTAGTCCGCATGCGCGGAAATCGCGTATATGACATGTTCTGGATAACCTGCTTCGCGCAGGATCGCCGCGCCGACAATCGTATGCTCTGCGGGCGTCGGATATTTTTCATAGTCGAAGTCATGCAGCAGGCCAACGACTCCCCACTCGTCCGGATCCTGTTCAAAGTGTTCAGCATAGGCGCGCATGGACGCCTCAACGGCGAGCGCGTGCCGGATGAGACTCCTGCTTTCTGTATGGAACGTTAACATCCGATAGGCGGTTTCCCTGTCTTTAAAATTCATACGATATCCTCCGATGACTGATGGTCGACGCAGACGCAATCGCTTCCCAACCTCACACTGCCGGGGTGACTAACGGATACACGCGCGCCAGAGTTTGACCCGCCATATGAATGGTGGACAACAGTTCCCCAGCACCCATGTGCAGGACGACACTGCGCGGAATCTCCATGCCAAACAGCAGGTCAGCCTGTTTACGGCTGATCAGGCGTTCGGCCGCTTCCAGAAAGTCATCCTCTGACATATCGGAGAACGCTTTCCCGTCTGGTTTGGTATGGTCATGGTACATGATGAAGTCGGACGGGAGTTCCCGGCGGATTGCCGCATAATGGCGGATTGCCGCGCGTCCGAAGTCCGCTTTTTGCGGCGCCTCGTAAATCACGCCAAACTGAACAAACAGGTGTGTGTACCACATGCCTATCATAAATGTTGGCCATTTCTTGTATCCCCGTGCGTCCTGGGAAAACGCGACCCACGAATCGCTTGGAGGGTTTGTCTTGCGCCGTGCATGTTTCGCTACGTGCGCATACATCGTCTGTCCTGTCGCTTCCGTCAATACAGGAGCCATGTAGTCACCGATTTCTGACAGTTTTGGCCGCACGCGTTCCTTCAGGGCAGCCATGCGAAAATCCAGCCCCGGTACAGAAAAAACATCAAAATCCCCGGCTGTGAATCCGGAAAACGCCACCGCCCCTGTAATCATGTTCTCTACCCTCACTTCGCTGCAAGCCACTGCGCGATAATGGCTTCAGTATCCATTTTAAACTTGGAATTGGGATACACCGCATCACAACCCGCCCGCTCTGCGCCTGCCAGAAGTTCCTTCTGAACATGCGGTCCAAATGCGACGGTTCTGCTTCCGCCCTGCTTGCTGGCGCGCACCACCGCATCCACGTTGGCGCCCACGCTCGCAAGGTCAAGGATCACAAGAGCAGGCAGAACCAGCGGCAAGCGGTCGGAAAAATCCGCAGGGTTATCGACAAAGGCGATGGTGCAGCCTTGTTTGACCGCCGCTTCACGCAGTTGCACAGAGAACATCAGGTCGGGAACATACGCAAGAATCGCTTCGCCAGCCATTCCTTATCCCTCCAATTCAACACGTTATTTTAGCGTAGTGTATCACAATTCCACACAAAGCACAGGGCTACAACGCGCATTCCTCAATTTAGGTATACTATAGCAGATACAGGTTGGTTGATGACAACTTAAAGATAGGGGTTGGCACGATGATCGAACATGTGGTTTTGATCAAATGGAAAACGGAGACAGCGGCAGAGGAGAGAGAGGATATTCTTCGTCAAGCCTTGCAATTAAAAGATCAGATACTCGGAATTATCAGCTATCAGACCGGTCACAACACGTCATCCCGCAGCCTTGGGTTCGACGCCGCGCTGCTGGGCGCTTTTGTAGACCAGGACAGTCTCGCGGCCTATGGACCGCATCCTGAACACCAGCGCCTTGTGGCTCGCCTGACTCCGGCCGCCGAGCAATTGCTGGTCGTCGATTTCGAGCCCCTCGAATAAATAAACGCAGCAATCGGAATCCGGACTATGAGTGCGCCGCAAGCTGGGCCAGCACATGCCGCTCCAGAAACTTGGCGATGCCATCCCGATCGCAGGTGTCCGTGACAAAGTCGGCCGCGCTCCTGACCACTTCCCGAGCGTTTCCCATCGCCACGCCGGTTCCTGCATACAGCAACATTTCAATATCATTCAATTCGTCGCCAAAAGCAATGATCTGCGCGGCGTCGTAGCCAAGAAGATCCGCCACCTGCTTCAAACCGCTGGCTTTAGACGCGCGGTTGCTCATGACCTCGATCGTCTGGTGCGCGCCGCCCCAGGCACGCACCGTCAGCGTGTCGTGAAACTGAGTTTGGAGCGCCTCTGTCAATTCAGCAGCTCGGTCCAGAAAGGGGCTTACAACAAAACTGGTTACCTGGGAAGCGATCAGCGTACGGACATCTCCAACCGCGAGCGGGGCGCGGTTGCCCACATCCATCAGTGGATCCACCAGGCTGGTATTGGAGTGAAGGTAAAATTCGTCCTTGACTTCAGCCATCAAATTGCGGATTCCAATCTCATAACATACGTTCAGGGCCGCCATGGCCACCTCATAATCGATGGGAGTATGGAGACTTATATCCACCGTGCCATGCCCGTGCACCAAAGCGCCGTTAAAATTGATCAGGGGGGTCGTCAGACCGAGTTCCCTGACAAAGGGAATGCTTGTGCGCGGAGGCCTGCCGGTGGCAATGGCCACATCGCAACCCGCTTTCATCACCGCCTGCAGAGTTCCCTTGGTTCGGGGAGAGATGCGCTTGTCGCTGGTCAACAGTGTACCATCGAGATCAAGCGCGATTAAGCATCGTTCCATTGGCAGCCCCCTCACACATGTGCACACCTCAGGTCTATAAACATACCATATCTTATTGACGTTGTCTGCAACATGTATCTTTCTTCCAAAAATCGGACATAAAGATATTATCAAGGTTTGGAGGGATAGAGACACATGGAACTCATGGAGCGATGGGCGTCCAGATCCGATGCATGGACACCTGAAGACGACGTAACACTCGCCGAACTTGTGCTGCGGCACATCCGCGAAGGGAGCACCCAACTGGTTGCCTTTGACGAAGCGGCGGCGTTGCTGGGCCGGACTTCGGCGGCGTGCGGGTACCGCTGGAACGGGGTTGTGAGACGACACTACGAGGACGCGATCCGCGAAGCAAAGCAGGTGCGCCGCCGTACTCTCGAAGATCGCCGCAATCGGCGGCCAAATCGAACACAGCTCACGCTTGGCGTTGATGACGATCACGAATTTACCCTGGACCTGCTGATTCGTGGACTGCGCGATTTTGAACGGCGTTATCATGAGTTGCAGGACGAAGTGGAACATCTGACACTCCAGAAAAAGGAGATGGAAGATCGCGCATTTAAGGGGGAGGCAAGGATTTCGTCAGGGCTTCCACTGCACGAAGTGAGAGCTGTACTGGCAACGCCAGAACAGCTGGAGGAAGATTCCCGCATGCTGATGGAAATCATGGAACGCGCGCGGAGAATCATCGACTCGGAGCACGAACCGCATAAACCCCGTTTCCGTCTGGACCCCGAGGGAACCGTGGAACGCGTTTCGCACCAGGAATAGCGATCAACCATTGGCGTCACGAGAGGGTTCCCATCCGTGGCGCCAGTCGTTTCGTTTGGGGGAAAACACTCCCTGGCGCAAACGCACGAATTTTTTCAACTCTTCAAGATCAGTCTGCACGCGCAGACAGACATCATCAGGATAATGATAGAGCAGCCGATTGCGCTCAAAATCGTCCTGGTCGACGATACGCATATCGCCCCTCCGATCAATCAGCAGATCCAGATCCATGTCGATAAACCGCACTTCCTGATGGACCTCGTCAATATCGGCGATCGTACAGCTGTTGCAGTAATACTCCGTTCCAGTCGCTTTGTTGAGAACCATCACCTGATAATATTTGGCGGCGTAGAAACAGGCAACGACATCATATGGACTGCTCCAGCGATTTCCGTCGCCCTCCTCAACGATCGTGTGCGCGGGAATCAATAATGTAAAATAGGGCGTCGTTTCATTGCGGTACTGTGGACCGTTCTGTAACGGAAAGGCGCGTGTCCAGAGCCGATGGTTCGCGCCATCGTACTTGCTGCTCCTGATTTTCCATGGTTTGCTGTTTTCATTCCCCATTCACAGCCCTTCTTCCATTTCACTTATTGCGGCTTGTGTGAATTGTCCTCTGCTTTAGCCGACGGCGCGGAACTGCGGTCAGGAAAAAAATCCACAAACATGCGCGCGCGAATCAGCGAACGAATCGCGATCAAAACAATGGGCCCGATCAGCAACCCGACAAATCCGATGCTCGTCAGACCCACATACATGCCGACCAGCGTTGGAAATGTGCCGAGACCCATATTTGAAGCAAGCAGTTTGGGTTCAATCGTATGCCTGACCAATGACGCAACCGCCTGCAAAATGACGATCTTTATCGCGATCACATAATTGCCAAAGACGAGCGCTCCAACCGCCCAGGGGATCGTGATGATTCCCGAACCAACAATCGGCACCCATCCAGTGAACCCAATGGCAAGCCCCATGATAATCGCATAGTGCAGGCGCATCAGAGAGAGACCAATAATATTGATGACACTCGTGACCGCAATCAGCACCAACTGCGCCCGCAACAGGCCTGCAATGGCGCTTACCACATCGCCTGCAACGCTTTCCAGTTTAGGAGTCCACCCTGGGGGTAAAAGACGCCGCAGGCCACTCATCAGCAGCGCGCGATCCACCATGAAAAAATACGCTGAGATAACGGAAATTACAGTGACCGCAATCAGATCGGGAAGCTGCGCCACGCCCCCAAAGAGACTGCTGACCGCCGACAGGGCAAGGCCGCGCAGTTGCGTGACCGCTGAAGTTGTCGTACTTTGCATGGCGTCAAGCATTTTCTTTGGCAGATGCGCGTACATGGCAAAACCCTGATTGACTGTTCCTTCGATCCAGGCCCGCCACGATGAAAAATAATGCGGAATCGCCTGTGACAGACTTGCCGCTTCCTCCGCCCCCTGAACGATGAGCAAGGACAATACTGCCAGCAACGTTCCCAATACAAGAACGAGTGTGACCACGATCGCCACTTGTCTGGGCAGTCCAGCGCGCTCCAGCAGGCGGGCCAGCGGCAACAGGGTGGCAGCAATCACAAAACCGATTACGAAGGGGAGAATATAGGTAATTATGCGCACAAACAAAATCGCGCCCACAATCAGAAATGCAAGCAGAACCACCACTTCCAGTACATCCGACAGATACTGCCGCAAATCTTTACGTTTACTGATGAGCATGCCCTGTTCTCCTTATCGCGGCAATTGAATAACAAATCGCGCCCCGTGTCCTTCTGCGTCTTCTGCGCTGATCTGCCCCTTGTGCTTTTCGATTATAGCTTTTGCAATCGGCAACCCCAGCCCAGTATCACCCTTTGCGCCATGGAAAAAGCGTTCGAATACATGCTCTTTGTCCTGATCCCGAAAGCCGTCGCCATCGTCCTCCACGAAGAGTTCGATGGCATCCCCGGCAGCGAGTCGGATGAATATCTGATGGTGCGCATGCCGGACCGCATTGGCGGCCAGATTGAGCAGCGCCTGCACCATTTTATCCCTGTCGACAAGCGCAAAAAGCGGTTCGTCGGGAACATCCGGCAAGATGAGAATACCGCGTTCCTTGGCTAGTGGATGAACCCGTTCGATCGTCTTATAGATAATCAACGATACATCATATTGTACAAAAGTATATACCTCATCTAAAGTTTCGAGTTTCGACAAATAAATGAGTTCATCCACAAGACTCTTTAGCCTCACGCTTTCTTGAGCGATGATATCCAGCACCCAAACTGACTCGCTGGGCTGAAAGACACCGTCGCGCAGGCCTTCCGCATAACCGCGAATGGCCATCAGCGGGGTCTTCAGTTCGTGGGAAGCGTTCTGCAGAAAACGTTTCTGACCTTCGTCAAACGCCTGCAGCGCCTGCACCATATCGCCAAATGCATTGGCAAAATCCTCCCATTCGTCTCCGGTGTTAACCACCGGAATCGCTGTGAAATCGCGCTCGCGGACGCGGTCAATCGCTGTCTTTATAATTCCGACCGGGCGCATCAACCGGCGGACCAAAAGCAGCCCCACCAAAGCCGTGATCAGACTTGAGATCACAAGACCCTGGGCAACAGCGCGCCATATCTCGGACGTGATACGCTGCATGTCCGACACACGCGCAAAAAGCGCGACCACCTTGGTGTCCACTTGAGAATTCTTCACTTGCGGCAGCGACAGCATATCCGGCGGTCCCAAATGCGATACGTTAAAGGACGATCGCATAGTGTAGCGAAACGGAATGGCCACAAATTCAAACACGGGGTTGTTCTGTGGATACACGCCGACAGCAACGTTACCCTCCAGGGCTTTTGCCACAACTACGCTCAATTTGGACAGCAGAGGATAGTCTGCCTTCGAGAACGTACTCCAGAGAATAGACCCCGTCGGATCAACCACGACATATTCGGGCATGATGGTTTGCGCCGCGACAGTCAGATTGGTGCTGACAGGCGGGAGCGGCTTGCTGTGCTCATCAACTGCAACACGGCCCTGGGCTTCAAACCGTTTGATGACACTATTACCGTATTTGACGAGACTCGCTCTGGTCATGTCGATAACATAATTTTCGATCGCCCGATTGGTCAGTATGCCCGCCAGAATCAGCGAGCCCATGACGATCACAAGATAGACCGAAATAACCTTTACGGCAATCGACGTTTTCACCTGAATCTCCTATTCCGGAAACGATTGTCCCTGCCCGCCGGGATTGTATACTGCGCCGAACTCGCCTCGGCGCAGTATACAATCCCGGCAGAGCGAGTTTTTCATCTGCTGACGGCGCCAAGCAGCGATCATGTGGTTTGCTCTCCGTTTTCCAGTTTGTAGCCGAATCCCCAAACCGTTACAATCTCCGCGTGGGACTCAACCGCTCCCAGTTTTCTGCGCAGTCGTTTTACGAGGTCGTCAATGGCGCGTTCATCACCGATGAATTCATATCCCCAAACCTGCGTCAACAGCTGTTCCCGTGTGAAGGCGCGCCCCTTGTATCTGATCAGATAGGCGAGCAACTCAAATTCCTTTGTTGTCAACACCAGATCTTTGTCTGCGCTTATAATCCGGCGCGCCTCGTCACGCAACACGAGATCGCCGCAAGAGGGGAAAGAAGGGGGTGGTTGTTTCTCTTCAGAAATCGCAGGCCGCAGCCGCCTGAACACAGTCCGTACTCGCGCGACCAGTTCGCGGGGAGAAAATGGCTTCGCAAGATAGTCGTCAGAGCCCAGTTCCAGACCCAGGATGCGGTCCACTTCCTCATCTCTGGCTGACACCATGATGATAGGCACATCACTGCGGGCGCGAATCAATTTGCAAAATTCGTAGCCGCTCATCCCAGGAAGCATGATGTCGAGAACAACCATGTCAGGGAAAATGAGGTTAATCTCTGTCAGAGCTTCTTCCGCGCGCACAAAGCTCTTCACCTCATATCCTTCACGAAGCAAATAGCGTTCCACGACAGTACGCACACTCTCGTCATCATCAATCACATAGATTAAGCGGTGTACTTCCATTTTGCGCCACCCCCTGTCGCCCCAAAGTCACCCTCAGCAATTCGCATTAAATCCCGGATTTTATTCAGCCATCTTACGCAATTCGTACACTCTGTCCTGTAGCGCGCTGCGGTATATCTCGATCTGACGACTCGCAGCGTCGCCGTCCATCGCAGCGATGCTGTCATAGAGCGCTCGATGCACCGTCAAAATCAGTTCCTCCAGTTGCTCATCGGCGATCAGCAGCGACATGACGCTGGACAGTGGATGATAGAGAACGCGAAGGAGATTGCTCGCCATCGCATTCTCCGCTGCGTCTGCGAGCGCGACGTGAAACATCCGCTCACCTTCCAGAACGATCTCCATATTGCCCTTCCCGGAATCCATATGGAACAGCGCCTGAATCAGCTTTGCACAATCTTCTTCAGTGCGTCGTTTCGCCGCCGAAGCGGCAATGCCCCGCTCCATCCATAGTCCTACTTCAAGGAGCGCGCGCAAATCCGACTGCCCCAACAACAGGGCCGCCTGAAGTGGACGCAGTATCGTATCGAGGGACAACTGCTGCACATAAATGCCGTCCCCGTGGCGAATCTCAAGCAACCCTGCCCCCATCAGAAGGCTGCACGCCTCTCTCATCACAGCCTTCGAAACAGAAAAATGCCTGGCTAACTCAGCCAGGGAAGGAAGCTTCTGCCCCGAGGCCCATTCGCCACGCATGATTGCTGTTTCAATTTGCTCAGCAATTTCACGATACAGCACCCTACCCATGGGTTCTCTGCCCATCGCCCTGGCCTACCGCCTGCTCGCGCGTGCATTTAAGCCGAACAGTTGCAAAATGAACAAAAACAGGTTGATGAAATCGAGATAGAGCGAGAGCACCACACCAGGCACCTGATCGGCAGTCACGCCATAGCGCGTCAGTCGATTGACATCGAACAGCATGTAGCCTACAAATACGGCGATGCCCAGATACGTGTATACAAACGAGATCCCCGTGGAAAACGGAACAAATAGACTGAGGAGACCCATGCCTATCAACACGATGATGCCGGCGAACAGAAACTGCCCCATCCAGCTGAAGTCGACAGACTTGCGCGAGGCGACAAATGACGTGAGAGCGAACGTGCCGGCAGTGATCAAAAATGCTTCCTGAACCAGTCTGACGCCGATCATCTGCGTGTATGCGTACAGAATGGGCGTCAGCGTCATTCCTGAAATGAGAGTGAATCCAAGAACGAACACCCACCCCACAGCTTTCCTGCGGCGAAGAAAAGTGGCCGCAAAAAACAGCACCAATTCACCGATGACAAGCGGCATATAGAATGCCGGAGGAATAAACTGTCCGACATAAGTGCCGACGCCAGCTGACAGAAGCGTTGCGAAAAGCCCCAGAAGTATGCGACTTTTTAACGAGTTCCCTGCGGTATTCGAGTAACCGTACACGGTCTGTTCCTCCTACTTTCAGTTTGAGTTGGTCTTCCCTACACAGTATGTCTCTCCTGTGTATTTTACATCGTTTGCGCATGGCTGTCACGGCTCACCCGTTTGCAGTGACTGTAAGTTATTAACAATCGCTCGTCGCGACACCGCCTGCGGACACCGAAAAACTGTCATATTCAGGGTCGTAATCAATCTTCACCTTTTGCTGTACAAGAGTCGCCGTAAAGGGATCCAGCACAAAAGAAACGCCGTACGCCTCAAATTGTCTGTCCCGTTCTGCCCGCTCATCCAGAGCGAGTGAAAAACGCACACCGCCTCACCCAGGGGCCGCCGCAATGCGAACAGAAAGCGTCTCTGCCTGTTCTTCGCGCATAATATCCTTGATCCGCCGCGCCCCGTCTTCGCTGATTGTGATCACCGCCTGCGTCATCCTCTCACCCCCCATGTCATTCACTCAGATGCTCCATAATTATTCTATTAAACACCTGTCCAAATGTGCACAGTGCCCGTTCCCGCCGATCCACAAAGCGGTATGGTTCCCTGCATGCAAAACGTGCATCGACTTGCACGGAGTACACCGACAGAATCCATTTTCGGTGTGAAAACGCATGCGTGTACCGTCCCAGATAACGCATCTCCTCCGCGCGCCCGCTGCCAAGGAACTGCATGTTCGCCGACACATGCAGAAGTCCGTCCTGCAAAACCGTCTCCTTGGCGCCCACAGGGCGGATCTCGGAGTCAGTCCAGTTGGGCAGTTCCCAAAGTCCCGCGAGCAGCCCGCCGGCAGGCCTCCTGCGCACGAGAATCGATCCATCGGGAGTGCTGGCCAGCAGCGCCGTGAGGTATACTTCCACAGGCTTCTTTTTGCTGGATTTTACAGGCAATGAATTCTGCAATCCGCTTTGCCGGGCTGCACAATTGTGCGCTACAGGGCACTCAGCGCACCAGGGTGTTTTTGGTATGCACACCAAGGCTCCCAATTCCATGAGCGACTGATTGAACACCGATGGTCGGTCAGCGGGCAGCAGTTCAGACACGATGCCCGCCACCGTTTTTTTGGTCTTTGCCGACATGATGTCATCAGAAATCGCAAACAACCGCGTGATAACCCGCAGGACATTGCCATCGACGGCGGGAAGAGGCTGGTTGTAGGCGATGGACAGAACCGCGCCTGCCGTATAGTCCCCAACACCCGGAAGGGAGCGAAAATCGTCGTAAGACGAGGGAACCGTTCCTCCGTACCGCGCGCTCACTTCACGCGCCGCGCTGTGAAGATTTCTGGCTCGCGAATAGTACCCGAGCCCCTCCCAGGATTTGTCCACTTCGTCTCCGTCTGCCGCGGCCAGAGAAGCGAGCGTCGGAAAGCGGCCAATAAACCGCTCGAAGTAAGGTATGGCCGCCTCAACGCGCGTTTGCTGCAACATGACTTCTGACACCCAGATTTTATACGGATCGCTGTCGATTCGCCAGGGGAGATCCCTGCGCACTTCGTCGTACCAACGCATAAGATCGTCAGTGATGGCGCCTGACTTCATAAAAGAGTATCCCCTTGCCACGCTGTCGCATCATAAATTCTGATCTTCAGACCAACTGCTCTGGATTTAGGGCCAGCAGCTCAGGAACCACGAACCGGCCGTCCTTGCGAATCAGTCGACCGTCGAACCAGATTTCGCCGCCGCCGTAATCCGGACGCTGTATGGCGACCAAATCCCAGTGAATCGCGGACTGGTTGCCGTTGTATGCTTCATCGTAACAATTTCCGGGTGTAAAATGAAAACTGCCATCGATTTTTTCATCAAATAGAGTATCCTTCATCGGTTCTTTGATGTGGGGATTGAGCCCCAGGCTGAACTCGCCCACGTAGCGTGCGCCTTCGTCAGTGTCGAATACACTGACGATGCGATCACTGTCATTGGCTTCTGCTTTCACAATACGGCCGTTCGTAAACGTCAGCCTGATATTTTCAAACACGTAGCCGCGATAAGGAGACGGCGTATTGAACTGGATAACGCCGTTCACCGATTCGCGAACCGGCGCAGTATAGACTTCCCCGTCAGGAATATTGCGTTCACCCGCGCAGATGATCGCCGGAATCCCTCTGATGCTGAATGTCAAATCGGTCCCTGGACCCGTGATGCGCACCTCGTCGGTTGCTTCCATCAGTGTCTTGAGCGCCTGCATGGCGTTGCCCATTCGAGCGTAATCGAGCGTGCAGACGCGATAGTAAAAGTCTTCAAACGCTTCAGTGCTCATATTCGCCAATTGCGCCATGGAACCATTTGGATAGCGCAGCACACACCAACGCGTTCCTTTAACCCTTGCTTCACTATGAACCGGGGTGTTGTAGCGTGCGTCGAAAAGCGCCAGTCGATCGCTCGGCACATCCGCGTACTCACTGATATTGTCACTGCCTCGCAAGCCCACATAGCAGTCCATCTGCTCCATCAGCGTTCGATCAATACCCGCCGCTGCATCCAGTTGTTCCGCCGTAATGCCTCTCAGCCATGAACGCCACACATGTTGATCCCTGATCTGCACAAACGGCAACGCGCCCGCCTCATACGCGGCCTCGATAATATCCCGGCCGAGATCGCCCGCAGGACCGAATATCTCAATCAGAATCTTGTCGTCGCGCCCGGCGGCGCATGCATACTGAACGATGGTGCGGGCAAGTTGTTGCGATCTGTGGTCACGCACTCGGCAATTCCTCCCTGGTCACAGCGATGTTCATGTTCTATGGGGCCAGTGTACCATATCGCGTCTGTTCTGGAACAATCAACTCCCCGCCGCGAATGCATGGCCGCCCGGTTACGGCGCATGCTATAAACGGGGGTGATGCGACCATGTGGGAATTGATGCAAAACGTCACGCGTGGTGTTGGGAGACCGGTACGCAAGCAATCGACGATGGGTGCGTTTCCGGCCCTGCTCCTCGGAGCAGGCGTAGGTATCGCAACATGGGAGATCGTTCGGCGCAGGACAGGGATAACTTCCGAGTATGCGGCCACTGCTGCGTCTGATCGCGCAAAGTAACAACTTGAGACCCGTTAACGCGGGTCTCTTATATATTTCACAAATTCGACAACCGCTTCGAATCAACTTTCGAGTACAATGGAAGCAAACGTTATAACGATGTAACGTCGCAATGACCTTGGAGAGATAAACCGGAGGTGAGATCATGACGATGACACGGGCCGGCTTTCCTCTGTATCTACAGTTGAAATCGTGGCTGCTGGAAAGGATCGCGTCCAACGAATGGCCTGAAGGCACCATGATTCCAACTGAACAGGAGCTGATGTCGGCCCACGGCGTCTCACGCACCACAGTGCGGCAAGCCGTCCTGGATCTTGTGGCTTCCGGAGACCTCATCAGACGCCAGGGGCGCGGTACGTTTGTAGCCAGACCGGAACATCTGCTGTCTTCCTCGCCGCTGTACGGTTTCAAGGAAGAACTGGATTTCCTTGGGCACCAAGTCTATCTGATTGATTTAAAGGTTGACATTATTGCGGCAGACATCGCCGCCGCAACCCATCTTCGCATCCCGGTCTCGACGCCCGTCCTTAGAGTGACCCGCACCATTGGAGAACACGGAGAACCGATTTTCACTGACGAAAGCTATCTGCCACAGAACATGCGCCAGTTTTTGTCTGAGGAACTGCTCAGACATTCGCCGATTTATGCAGTCCTGGAAGCAGAAGGCGTAACCATCGCGTCTGGGGAGCAGGTCATCCGCGCCGAGGCGGCGACGCCGGACATTGTCCACAAACTCGGATGTTCGCTCGGCAGCCCCATCATCCAGATTACACGCACGACCAGAGACCGCAGTGGCCACCCTATCGAATTCTCCGTGGCGAGTTATCGCGGCGATGCTTACGAATACAGGGTGCGTTTGACCAGAAAAGCCATTCCAGACTCGTTAAAGGGGGGATCCCAAGCAGATCAGCTTGGGTCAACACCATGAATGACCATTCCAGTGCACTAAAACACGCCTTGCCATTATCGTTTTTCACAGAAAAAAGCAATTATCACTGGTTTGTTGTGGCGACAGTGTGTATCGGGGCGTTTATGGCCGCTCTTGACGGCAGCATCATCACCGTGGCGCTCCCCACGATTGACCAGCAATTTAACGTCAACGTAAGTGCCAGCGCCTGGGTCGCACTCGCCTATTTACTGACGCTCACCGCACTGCTTGCCATGTTTGGCAGAATCGCCGACATCGTAGGCAGAAGACCCTTATATACCATTGGATTCACCGTGTTTATTATTGGATCGGCGCTCTGCGGAGCAGCCCCCACCCTTGGCTTTCTAATTGCATCGCGGGTCCTGCAAGGCATTGGCGCCACGATGCTGCAGGCAAACAGCGTGGCGATCGTCACTGCCGCCGTTCCGGAAAAAGTGCGCGGAAAGGCAATTGGGATTCAGGGCTCCGCCCTGGCTGTGGGCCTGTCCCTTGGTCCGGCGATCGGCGGTCTGCTGATCGGAGTTTTCGGATGGCGCTCCATCTTCTATGTAAATGTGCCGGTCGGCATTATCGGCACGACGCTGGCGGCCATGATTCTTCCCCGCGACAAGCAGTTGGCATCATCCACAGCAGAACTGTGGAAAAAATTTGATTTTCTAGGAGCCGCCATTTTGGCAGTCAGTCTTGTGCTATTGCTGCTTGGGCTGAATCAGGGGAATAATCAGGGGTGGGCATCGCCTGTGATTCTTGGCTATTTTGTGGTTGGCATAGCTCTTGCGTTCCTGTTTGTCCTGCAAGAAAAACGGCACTCTTCACCACTGATTGACCTGGGCCTGTTCAGAATCCCCCAACTTACATGGGGCAACATCACCGGTTCACTGTCCTATGGGATTATGTATGGCGTGCTCTACATCATCCCCTATTTTTTTGAACTCGTGCTCAAGAAACCGTCATCGCAGTCGGGTCTCCTGACCACTCCCCTGCCAATCGGGATGATGTTGCTGACGCCTATAGCCGGCACCCTCGCCGACAAACTGGGATCCAAGATCCCCACCGTCGCGGGAATGGCCATTGCAACGCTGGGAACGGGGTTGCTCGTCTTTATCAATGATCAAACAGGACTTCCGTACATTATCGTCGCGCTGTTCTTTGTCGGCGTGGGCATGGGCGTTTTCACTCCGCCCAACAACAGTTCCGTGATGGGAAGCACCCCCCGCGATCAGTTGGGCGTATCTTCGGGTATGCTGAATATGGCTCGATCACTCGGTCAGAGTGTCGGAATCGCCTACGCGTTCGCCATTTTTCAGGGTGTCATTCTGATTTACCATTTTACACCGCACAACTCTCCTCCCGCACCGCTGATCAGCGGATTTCACTGGACATTCATCGGCGTTTCACTGTTTGGCGTAATCGCCTTGCTCATTTCATTGTTTCGTGGCAATGTAGAGAAAGTCAAACTGCCTGATGAGATCAGCATGATCGATGTATAAGACCGCGCCATGAATCTGCCCCGAGGGAGGAACCGACATGCCATCAACCAATTCGGGCGGCGACCCGAGAAAGACCAAATGGAAAAAAACGTTGTCCTGGCTTGTACTGTTGATCATTGCGGGAATTCTCATAACGATTCTGGTGGGTCCCGGAGCAGGTCTGCTCAAAAATGTACCGCTCGGATTTGTGCAGATTTTTCGTTTGGCGCTCGTTTTGACAATCGGTTTCGTCGTTTCAAAGGTGTTGGAAAGGCATGTGTTTCGCCTGTCCGTGGACAGACTCGGCCCGCAATCGGCGACAACTGTCCGTTACGCGACACGCCTGATGCTCTACGTGTTGGTCGCGCTCGCCGCCTTGGGCGCGGTGGGCGTCGGCCTATCCAGCGTTGTCTTTGGCGGCGCCTTTTTGACTGTCATCATAGGACTCGCAGGACAGACGATGTTTTCGAACCTGATCGCAGGGATATGGATCGTGATTTTTCATCCGTTTCGCGTGGGTGATTCGATTTCCTTCATCACCTGGCAGTATCCAATCCTGATGCCCAGTTTTCCACACGAAGCCATGCGCCCCATTTATTCTGGTCGCGTAAAGGACATTAACCTCATGTACACACTGCTCGAAACGCCCGAAGAGTATCCCCAGGTAGTCCCAAACGGTATTCTCGTGCAGGCCATCATCGAAAATCGGTCCAGGTACAGTTCGCACCTTTTGCGCGTGCGCTTTGATGTGTCTTATGACTATGATCCGAGCGTCCTGGTTGAACACCTTGCACAAGCCCTCGCGCAAGAGTTCCCGTCGCAAGGCGCGCCCAGTCCAAAAGTTATGGTGGCTGACCTGTACCCCGCCGCCTACTCGGTCGTTGTCACTCTGCAGGTGTTCGATCACGACGACAACGCCCGCCACCGGGTACTGACACAGGCGGCAAAGGCCATGCAAAATCTGCGCGCGTCGACATCCCGCGGCCAGCGCGCCGCCGATTGACGACCAGCGCAAAACCACCTTTCTGCCAAGAGCGGAATCGCCCTGGCAGGCGCCCAACAGACACTCACTCTTTGACAGTATGTAGAAATATACGGTAGACTGGTGTGGTTCAGGATTGCGTTAAGGAGCGATGACAACATGTCTCTCACGGCGCGCCTCGAAGACGGTTTTTTTATGGCTGTCGCCATCATCCTGGCTCTTCAGATCATCGTTGTTGCAAGTTCGGCCTTCAGCACACGCTTTCGGCGCCGTCGGGCCAGCGTCACTCTGGGGCACCTGCGCCTTCCCGAGATCGCCATTGGACAGAGTCGTGTGCAGGTCTATACGTATGGCGTCACCCTGTATCAATCGATGCTCGCCGATATTCGGGCGGCGAATGATTCCATTTGCATTGAATCATTCATATGGAAAGGAGACACAATCGGATCCGAAATCAAGGAGGCCATCTTGCTAAAAGCACAGGATGGCGTTCAGGTGTACGTCATCTTCGATGATTTTTCCAATCTTGTGGTGCCGCGGGAATTCAAAAAATTCCCTTCGCCGATCAACCTGCTCCGCTACAGAGCTTGGCTGCGCCTCTGGGACGTTTTTGATCCCCGCAATCTTGCCCGCGACCACCGCAAACTGCTGGTGATCGATGGAAAAATCGGGTACAGCGGCGGCTATAACATCGGTGACCTGTACGGAGCGAAGTGGCGGGACACGCATGTTCGAATCGAAGGAGACGCCGCCAGGAATCTCTATTCTTCGTTTGTCGACTTCTGGAATGAACATGTTGATGAACAGCGGCAGTTGCCGAAACCATCAGCGTCTCTCCTGCCTCACATGAGACTGTATGCGAATGACCCCAAACGGCTCATGTTTCCTATCCGTTCCATGTATATAGAGGCGATCGACCTTGCAAAAGAACGCGTACTCCTGACCACGCCCTATTTTATTCCGGATCGTCAAGTCCTCAGTTCGCTGATTCACGCTGCCCGGCGCGGCGTCGATGTGCGCCTCATGGTGCCGGAAGAATCCAATCATCTGCTGGCCGACTGGCTGGCGCGGACCTATTTCACCGAGTGTCTGCGGCAGGGAATTCGCATTTTTTTATACCAGGCCGCCATGATCCACGCAAAAACGGCGACGATCGATGGCGCCTGGACAACCGTAGGTACAGCTAACCTTGATCGGCTCAGCCTGGTAGGCAATTACGAACTCAACATCGAATTTGTTCACCCTGCCATGGCCCAGCAAATGGAACATGTTTTTTCCGACGATCTGCAACACTGTCGCGAACTGCTCCTTGACGAATGGCTGAGGCGTCCATTGGCGCAAAAACTTGGAGAGCTTGTGCTGTCGCCCCTTTGGCCATTTCTATAAACCTACTTGAACACTGGTTCCGCAAACGCCTCCAGTTTTTTCTTTGAACTGTTCAGCACATCCGCGTGCAGACTGTTGCCATGCGCGTCCATGGTGACGATGGCCGGAAAGCCCCTGACCTGCAGATGCCACATGGCTTCGGGAATGCCGAACTCATCCAGGAAATGAACCCCCTCGACGTCAGTCACGCAATGAGCGTAGTACTGCGCCGCGCCGCCAATCGCGTTCAGATAGACTGCCCCCTGTTCGCTCAGAGCCTGCAGTGTCCGGGCTCCCATGCCGCCCTTTCCGATCACGACCCGCAAACCGAACTTTTTGATGATATCCGCCTGATACGGCTCTTCCCGCGAACTCGTGGTGGGCCCCGCAGCCTTCACGTGCCAGCCCGATTCATCCTGCAGCATGACGGGTCCACAGTGGTACAGCACCCCGCCCGCCAGTTCCATGGGCGAATCGTGGTCAAGCAGGTATTTGTGCAAAGCGTCTCGACCCGTGTGCATCGCACCGTCGATCAGGACTACATCGCCAACAGTAAGCGCACGGATCTGTTCCTCTGTTATGGGCGCCTTGAGCACGATCGCTCCGTCGGCAACGTTGCCGGAACTCTTCTCAAGTTTCCCGCCGCCCTCCTTGTACAGCCAGGAGGTGATGCCTCCCGTCTCCGCATCGATCGTCACTCCCTGCCGTCGAAAGGCCCAGCAGTTGTAGGCAACCGACACAAAGAAACTGGCTGGCAGGCGATTCTGAACGCCAATTTTACACCCCAGGAGCGTCACCGCACCGCCAAACCCCATGGTGCCGATACCCAGTTTGTTGGCATTGTCCATCACGTATTGCTCCAGTTCCCGCAGCGCAGCGTCAGGATTCACATCGTCCAGCGGACGAAACAGTTGTTCCTTCGCGTGTTGATAGCCACTGGTGCGGTCTCCTCCGATCGCCACTCCGATAAACCCGGCGGCGCATCCCTGCCCCTGCGCTTGGTACACCGCGTGCAGCGCGCATTTGCGAACGCCGTCGAGATCCCGTCCGGCTTTCCCCAAACCTTCCAATTCCATCGGCAGGCTGTATTGAATATTTTTGTTCTCACACCCGCCGCCCTTCAGGATCAGCTTTACTTCTATATCATCCCGCTCCCATTGGTGAAAATGGATCACCGGAGTTCCGGGTCCAAGGTTGTCGCCGCTGTTCACTCCCGTGAGAGAATCGACGGAGTTGGTGCGCAGCTTGCCCAAGCGCGTGGCCTCCACCACCGCCTCCTTAATGTCTCGTTCAAGAACAAGCTGGTTGCAGTCCACCGGCGTGTGGATCTCAAATGTCGGCATTCCCGTATCCTGACAGATCGGCCCCTGGTCTGTCTCTGCCGTGATCACATTGTCCGCGATTGTACCGAGCGCCAGCGCCGCCCGTGTACCCGCTTCCTCCCGCAGTTGCGCCTGCGCGAGCGCCCGTCGCACATCCGGGGGTAAATTCGTGGATGCATCGATGATCAATTCCAACATGCTGCGCTTAAAAAATTCCATCTGCGCACACCCGCCTTTCGCATCTATTATACAGCGCCTGGAGATACTGTCATAAGGACAGGAGGGATTATTCAGTGACTAAATTCGCGCTGGTTCTCGTTATAATAGGAGCGCTCAACTGGCTGCTGGTCGGGTTGTTCCAATTTGATCTGGTAGCAGCCATTTTTGGCGGCCAGGCGGCGCTTCTCAGCCGCATCATCTATACGTTGATCGGATTGGCAGGCATCTACAGCATCGGTTTGCTGTTCCGCGATCGCCGCGAATTGGAAGTGTAGACACGACCCACACGACCCACTCATCCGCACAGAGGAGCGTTGCATCGCTTTTAATGAGGCGCTGCATTCGCTCCTTCCATCATTTGGCGGGCACCAGCCAAAACACCCCTACCAGCATCGCCGCGACAATCACGATAGGCGTTGACACGCGAAACACGAAAAGGGCGAGCGCTGCGACGACGGCGATAGCAAACGCGCGCCAATCCGCAAAGGTACCTTTCGACGACATCCATGCGGTCTGCAGCAGCAACACGACCACGACTGGGCGAACGGCGGCGATCAAACCCGCCAGATGGGGATTTCCTTTGAGTGAAGCGAGTACGTTGACAAGGAGCACGATGGCAATGGAAGTGGGCCCCACCATGCCGACAAGCGCGGCGAATCCACCCAGCAGGCCGCCCGTCTGATAGCCGATAAACGTCGCCAATTTTGTGGCGATCGGCCCTGGCAGCGTGTTTGCCAACGCCAGCGCGTCGGTAAACTGCTCCTGTGTCATAAAATGATACGTCTCAACCACCTGAGACTGGATAATGGGAATCGACGCCGGCCCGCCTCCGTAGCCGAGCACCCCCGATTTCAGCATGGCCAGGAACAGGTTCCATACAACATTTGACATGCGCTTCACTCGCTTTCAGCATACCGCAGGATCTTCTCACTATCTTACCTGCAACAGGCCATAGACGGCAATGAGTATCTTGCGCAGAAGAATGGTTCAGTCCTTGGGATGAAAGATATTCGACCGATTTTTTAGACCATAAAGCGGCGCCCGGACAAGCAGCGCTTTCAGACCCCTCCAGTTGAAGGGAACAACCGGCCACAGGTACGGGATGCCCATAGCCCTAGTGCGACCCGCCACGATCACGATACAGATCATGCCAACGGCAAATCCAAGACCGCCAAACAGCCACGCAAGCACAATCAGAAACGCTCGCATGATCCGGTTTGCCGCAGCGAGTTCCCGTGACGATGTGGCGAACTGGGCAATGGCCGCCGTTCCCATAAATACCAACACTTCCGGGGTTACCATGTTCATCATGACCGCGAACTGACCGAACACCAGGGCAGCCACAACACCTATCGCAGCGCCAAGCGCGGTGGGAGTGTTGATGACTGCGCGCTCGAAGAGGTCAACGCCCAACTGGGCGAGTAAAAATTGCAAACCTAACGGCAAAGGCAAATTTTTTGGCGTTCCAAGAAAAGACAGCGCTTTGGGCAGATAGCTGTGCTCGGCTGCAAGAACGATGAAAAACGAGGGAGCGAGCAGCGAGAGCAGACTGCCCAGTATCATCACAATTCGCATGTAGACACCCACGGCAGGATACACATGATAGTCCTCTGGATGATGAATGTGGTGAAACAGCGTCGTCGGACCGACAATCGCTTCTGGCGTAGTGTCGACGATGACCACCACCTGCCCCTCAAGCAGACCGGTCGCCGCTACATCCGGACGCTCAGTGAAACGTACGATCGGGTAGGGATTCCACCTGACTGCGCCCAGCCATTCCGCGACAGGCTGTTCCCCCATCGCTATGATGTCCGATGTGATCGCCTGCAGTTTATCGCGAAACTGTGCAACAAGCTTATCATCAGTCACATCCTGCAAATAGATCAGACTGACGTCGGTCTGCGACCTCGTGCCGATCTGGAGCAGTTCAATCCGCAGGCGCGGATCCCGCAGACGCCGTCGTATCAGCGCCACATTCATCAGCATGGTTTCCGTGAAACCATCGCGCGGACCGCGCACAACGCGCTCAACCTCTGGTTCCTGGATGCTGCGCATCGGATAGATCCTTGTGTCGATGAGGAGCACATCTTCATACCCGTCGATAAAAATCACCAGCGGGCCCGACAGGATGTAGCGCACAGCGTCCTTCATCTTCTTGACGATCTGCACCTGCACGAAACCCACCGTGACATTCAGATAATTGGCCAGTTCCGCCATGGCAAACGAGCCATTCGGATGGGTTGCCGCAAATTCCTTAATCGTCATCTCCAGGTTTTCAACGATCAGCACCATATTCATGGTTAAAAAATAACCGTTCGCCGTATAGGCGGTCATTTTGACATCGGCAAAGACGAACGGTTTTGCGATCAGGTCCCAACTAACCCCGATGCCTAATAATTCTTTTAGAAAATCGTCGTTTTTCTCAAGGCTGGATGATATAATAACGTTATCCAATGACTCCATAGCAGTCGTCATGCACGTCACCCCTCTCAGGGCAGTATGCGAACCTGCGAAGATCCCTATACTGACACTGCCAACGACAATCAGACCACAAAAAAAAAAATTTACCGTTCCGGTTTATAAATCGTTAAAAAAGGTGAAACTTTTCCTGACGTCATTCGTCTATATTGTATAGACCGATGCACAGGTCGCAACAATGCACCATAACACGAGGCGATGACATATGATGAAAAAACGACTGAATTCCAAACTATGGCGCCGCAATGCCGCCGTACTGGGAGCGCTGCTGCTGTGCGCAGGCATTGTGATACCGGCGTCTGCGGCGGATGCGGCTTTGCGGTCTTCGCAAAACACCGCCCCGTGGACCACACATACGGTTGGCAATCAGGTTGCATTTTCATACCCCGCGAATTTCGTCGACGCAAGCGACGCCGGGCCCAATGTTGAAATGACTGGCGGTGCGCTTATGAACAGCGCGCAAACCGCATACAAGCTGTTGCTGGGCGTTGCGATCGACTCCCATCCAGGCGTCACCGCCGCCCAGGAGGTACAGCGCCTGAAGCTGGCCTATGCCCAGGATCAGTTGCTCGTTGACCGTCAAACCGCCTATGGCCAGGAACTTTCCTTTCTGATGCCAGGCTCCATGACCTACACGCTTTATGTCTCGCCAATTGCAACGGGAGTTCGGGAGATCATCATCAACAACGAACAGTCCAATCCCGCATACCAGTCGACTATCGCGCAATTTCTTGACAGTGTTCATAATCAGGCCGGCAACGCCACTGTAAACTGATCCGCTGTTCAGGAACCAGCCAGTTTCCGGACAGCGCCCCCACACAGCCCACGCCATAACCGCATGCGGTTATGGCCTTTTTATTCCATCTTGCAAAATAACTCTGGCAAGTGTGGCATGAATATTCGATTCGGGTTAAAATTGAGTTGGTGTTGCGCAGCAGCATAGATGTCAAACCTGTATACACAGGGTAGGGGGATATTGTGGATAATTTGCACAACTTGACTTGGAACGACAATAAAGTTACGCGAACAGCTCGCGCACAACAACACGGTCATACCAGTTGCGCAGTATGGTTCACTGGTCTATCGGGCGCCGGCAAATCGACCATCGCCAATGCGCTGGAACTGCACCTTCACAACACAGGCATCCGTACATATCTACTCGACGGGGACAATGTCAGGCACGGTCTGAATCAGGATCTGGGATTCTCGATGGCTGATCGGCAAGAAAATATTCGTCGTGTGGCGCACACGGCGAACTTGTTTGTCGACGCGGGCATTGTGGTGATCGTCGCGATGATCTCTCCGCTGCGCGCGGATCGCAACACTGCGCGCACACTGTTCACCCCTGGCGAATTCATTGAAGTGTTTGTGGAGTGCCCGCTTGAGGTCTGTATTGAGCGGGATCCAAAGGGGCTGTACAAGCAGGCGCAGGCTGGCGCCATCAGCGATTTCACCGGCATCAGTTCACCGTATGAATCACCGCTGGATGCGGAGATAACCATCCACACGAACAGGCAGTCGGTTGAAGAAGCCACCCATTTGATTGCGCGCTATGTTACGGATAAGATTTCTTTTCAGGGCGATGCAGAACTGAGCAGATCCGCTGCACACAAATAATGACGATCAAACAGGAGTGAACGCATTGACTCTCATCGCACCCCACGGCGGCACCCTTGTGAACCGCATGTCGAGCAGTGCGGTCAACGAAGTGTCCGCACTGCAAAAAATCCAGGTGGACGAGATCGCGCTGTCTGATATCCGCCAGATCGGAATGGGCGCGTTTTCTCCGCTGACCGGTTTCATGGACGAAGCGGACTACCGGGAAGTGATCGCGAACATGCGCCTGAAAAACGGACTGCTGTGGTCCCTTCCCGTGGTCCTTCCTGTGACGCAGGACACCGCAGCGCGCACTGCGGTTGGCGAACAGCTTGCCCTCTGCGACAGGCATGACGTCGCTTACGCCATTCTTACAGTGACCAGCATCTATCGCCCGAACCTCTCTGCAGACGTGAAGCAGATTTATGGCACGGACGATACGGAACATCCGGGTGTCTTTGTCACTCTGCAAAGAGGCGATATCTACCTTGGCGGTTCCATCACGGTCCTCCCCGCTGCGGAAAATGAACCATTCTCCGAGTACGCGCATACTCCGGAGCAAGCGCGAAGCTACTTTGAACAACGGGGCTGGAAGACGATTGTTGGGTTTCAGACGCGTAATCCGATCCACCGAGCGCATGAATATATCCAGAAGTGCGCTTTGGAGATTGTCGACGGTCTCTATATCCATCCCTTGGTCGGCCCGACAAAAGACGACGATGTGCCTGCTGAACTTCGTATGCGCGCCTACCATGCTGTGATTAACCACTATTATCCGCAGGGCCGGGTGCTGCTCGGCGCCTATACGGCCGCCATGCGCTACGCGGGTCCGCGAGAGGCAATCCTGCACGCGCTGGTGCGCAAGAACTTTGGCTGTACACATTTTATCGTCGGACGGGATCACGCGGGCGTCGGAAATTACTATGGAACCTACGAAGCCCAACACATCTTTCATTCGTTTTCAGTGGATGAGATTGGCATCATCCCGCTGTTTTTCGAACACGCCTTCTACTGCACAGCCTGCGCAGGGATGTCCACGACCAAAACCTGTCCACACGGCGAACAGACCAGAGTCATTCTGTCTGGCACAAAGGTGCGTTCGATGCTGGTCAAGGGTATTGCGCCGCCGCCTGAATTCAGTCGTCCTGAAGTGGTGTCCGTATTGATGGAGTTCTATGAAAAATTTGCGGCGCAAGTCTGATTTGAGAGCGCCGCTCGCTAACCGGGGTGCCAGCAAAGTGACCTATACCGAGATTGCCGCAAAACTCGCGGATTCCCAAACCATTCACCTCGTCACGCATGTGCGCGGGGACGCTGACTCTGCGTCCGTGTTCGCGCTTGCGCTGGCTTTGCAGCGACTCGGCAAAACCGTAAGCTCTGCTCACGATCTTCCAGAGCATCTGAGTTGGCTGCTGCCCTCGACGGCGATCCCCAAGGACGCCGCCGCAGACGCTCTGCTCGTTGCCCTCGACACTGGCAATTTTGGTCGTCTGGCGCTCGACACGGACACCCGTCAACAGATCGCCAGTCTGATCGCGGAGTATGGAAAAGAGGCCGCAGTGCCAATGGACCGGTTTCGCGACCTGTGCGCTATTGACATCGTGATCGATCACCATGAGTCAAACTGGGGATACGGCGCCGTGAATCTGATCGACGCAGAGGCCAGTTCAACGGCAGAAATGCTGACCGTTTTACTGCAGGAACTGGAACGGATTACCGCCACACCGCTGTTTACCGAAGAGATCTGCCAGTATCTTTATACGGGCATTGCCTCAGACACCCAGTGGTTCAAGCGGGATACGTCCGCAGGCACATACACGGCGGCAGCCTTTCTGGAAGCAAAAGTGCGGATCGATAAAATCGGGATTGCGGAGCGGCTGGACACTCGTTCCTTCGGGTATTTCAAACTCGGACAGGCACTCCGAAAAAACGCGCGTAGCGCTGACGGCCTGATCACATCCTACCTGGATCTGGTGGCGCTACGGGAGGCCGGTATCCCTGCGGATGAGGCCGCTCAGATGACGGAGGAACTCGAACGGCTCCCCGGTCGCCTCTTCGTGCTCTTCGTGCAACTCAGTCCAGCGGAAATCCGTGTGCGCCTGCGGGGCCGGGGCGTTCCCGTGCTCGAACTGGCGCGCCAGTTCGGCGGCGGCGGGCACCAGTATCGCGCTGGCGCAGTGATCGCCGCGGAAGCGGATATGGACGCGCTGCTGGCGACGGCCAGAAACCTGCTGGCGCAGGCAGCGCGTCCATAAAAGGACGCGCGCACTCTGGACGGCCAAACTTTCACAGACACTAAGAGGCTGTTCCTTATATAGGGAGGCGAATCATGTTACCCAATTTTCTTGTGGTAGGCGCAGCCAAATCGGGCACCAGTTCCATTGACCGCTACCTTGCGCAGCATCCGGAAGTATTTTTGCCTGCCAAGAAGGAAGCGCACTACTTTGCGATTCCAAGTTTTCCGGCCAGATTTAACGGGCGTGGAGATGGGGGCATGAACACGGAGACAATTGGCTCCAGGGAACGCTACGAAAGCCTGTTTGACGCCGTGGACAAAGAAACCGCAATCGGCGAATCGTCGGCATTCTATCTCTATTATCCCGGCACGGCAGAACGCATCCACAGTGAAAATCCGGACATGAAGATCGTCATCGTATTGCGAAACCCTGTGGGCAGGGCCTTTTCTGCCTATATGCACCTGTTGCGCGATGAGCGGGAAACGTTGTCTTTTGAGGATGGATTGCGGGAAGAGGCCAACCGCAAGCGGCTGGATTATGAACCGCTGTGGCTGTATCAGGAACTGGGTCTGTACACAGAACAGGTGCGCCGCTATCTGGACGTGTTTGGACGGAAGCAGGTAAAGGTCATCCTCTATGATGATTTCAACCGCGACAACAGAGCCGTCATGTCCGAACTGTTTGCATTCCTTGGCGTCAATCCGCGTTTTGCCATCGACAGCTCCATTCGCTACAATGAATCGGGAAAGCCGAAGTCCAGGGCGTTGTTCAACTTCGTCTCGAAGCCCAACGCGTTAAAGGAAATCGTCAAGCCATTTGTTCCGGCGGCTCTTCGGGAGCGACTGGGCAGCCAGGCGAAATCCATGCTCCTGGAAAAGGTGCAGATGAATCCCCTGACCCGCGCCTCTCTTAAAGAGTACTACGCCGCTGACATCGCACAGCTGCAGATCCTGCTGGAGCGCGACCTGTCCGCCTGGCTGCGCTGAAGACGCCGTACAATAGCGATGACCATGATGTGTGAAGGTTGCTGTCTGTCAATGCATCGTGGCCGCTGATGAGCGCACGGTGATTATCACCAAGGCCAGCACCGTTGCTGCGACGTGTACCACAACGTCCAGCCAGGATAAGGCGCTGATTGCCGACTGGTGGGTGGTGCAATCTCAAGTTTTACGATGGGCAAGCCCACTGCATACAGAGCGCTTATGACCCCGCCGAGGTCTTCATCTCCTCGGACGGCAAGCTCCAAAGTTAGCCCGTCCTCTCGCAGCACTCTTACTCCTATTGCGGCCATTGCCTGCTGAATGGCCGGACTCCATTCCATTAATTCTCTCAACCCGAGTATCAGACGGGAAGGCGCGTGAATCTGCTTCAAAGCATCCGGCGTTCCCTGAACGACCACCTCGCCTTCGTTCAGAAAAATGACTCGATCGCACAATTCCGCTTCGTCGAGCATTTAGAGCGTTGATATCAGACCAACTAAAACAAACTGATCTGACCGCCAATATTGGTAATAATCCAGCGCTGAAACATCGGCTCCACGAAATGGTACTGACCGCGCGCGGTTCTTACAATAATGCTCGTCTTAATCAGCGCATCGATTGCCCGCCGTACTGTGGTTGGGCTTTTCCCTCGATAAGGAGGGTCTCCTGCGGCAATGGCCGCCAGTACTACCTCACCATCCTGGATTTCTAAAACCTTTTTCCACATATCCTCGTAAATCGCGTCAAGTTGCTCAAATGTTTGGGTTAGGCTATCCATCGCCATCTGGCCTGTGATGAGTTCAACACCCGTGTTTTTCGCTTCAAAAAAAGCATTGGTCAATGCCGTCATCATGCAGTAAGGATGTCCACCGGTTATTGTGAGAATCGATTGCATGGCCGATTCTTCGATCCCCATTCCGAGAGTCGCAAGCTTTTTATGCGTATACTCCACCCACTCTTGCGCTTCGATATCAGGCAGATGCAATATGGTGGCAAACCGATAAAAAGCTTGTCGTTGGTCTGAGAATATCGTTTTTAACATGGACGGCTCACTGCCCAAAAACAGATACGTCACGTTCTCTTGCCGTTGGAAGACCGAGCGCAACATTCTAAGCAAGCCATCTCCGCCCAGCCGATCGACTTCCTGAAATTCGTCAAACAAAAAAATCAATCGTCTCTCGTCCTTTTTTACAATCCGTTCCGCCATTTCAAACGCTTCTTGCAAAACCGTCATGGGTTCAACCCGCGCGGCGTCGGGTTGAAATCGCAAACCGAATTCCACATCATGCACTTTGACGGACAAATCCGGTTTCGCAATCCAACGCAAGAAATCTTGCATCGAACTTGCCGCGTGTTGCAGCACACCCGTGCGCAGTTGCGTGACCTTTTTCAATACTTGCAAAGCGAAGTGCTCCATGTCGATCACATGGAGCAAATCGATATCCAGCGTATAGCAATTCCGTGCGGCCAACCCTCTCAGTACTTCAAATGCTGCACTGCTCTTCCCTGTGCGCCGCGGCCCCGCAAGCACTACGCTGTCACCATAATACAGTCGTTCCTCCAGCCGCTTCAAAAAACCTTGCCTGCCGATCACATCATCCGACGGGATGATCCGTCCGCGCGGAAATCCACTTTGAAGAGTCGTTTGATCCACCACCAAATAGTTCACTTATCGACCTATTATAATTCATTTTAGGAACTATCGCAATGTCTCTTTGGCATCCCCCGTATCCTTAACTCCGCGTCCGTATGTTCAAGTAGAATATGTCCAAGTACGTTCCACAGTTGCGCGAACTCCATCTGTGGTCACCAAGAAAACATCTGGATTCGATAACTTCTCCCAATCCTGAAATCCAAATCGTGTATCAAAATGTTTCAATATCAAAGTCATCAAGTTACCATGAGTTACCATGGCGACTCTGTCAGGTCCAGACCATAAAATCTCTTGCACGATTTCAACCGCACGGGCCATCGCCGTTTGGCTCGACTCTCCGCCGTCGAACGCCAAATCGAAGTCCTCGAACGTTTGCTTAAGACATTCCTTCCAATCATTCAAATTTCGTTCACTGAGAACTCGTTCTACAAGACGCGGCTCGACTCGAATTGAAATGCTGCTTCGTTCAGCGAACGTCTCGATGGTTTGGCGAGCCCTGACGTATGGGCTGCATATAATCGATTCAATTGATTTGTCGATGAGGTAGTTAGAAAGTTTGTCTGCCAAATGCACCCCTTTTGCTGTCAGTGGCGCATCTGGCGACTGACCGACAGCCGAACAATGCCTGATAATATACAGGTGTTTCAAATGCATTCCTCCTCGATGAATTGTTATCTTTATGGCAAGAACTTCTCTGGATGTCCGTAACGACGCATACACTTCTGTGCGGGTTACTCAATATAGCCGCCATTGCGTGGCTGTATCCTTGAGCTCGTTTGTGAACTGGGACTTGCGGTGCTTACACCCACTCCGGCAACCATTTAAGGATTGATATCGTTGGATGTTCACCAAAAAACGCCACACCCCGTAGAAATTTAGGTTATTATTTAAGGTAGGAGTAGCTGAATTAGATCGGTTTAACCAATGGAGGTGTCTGCCCTTGGGTGAGGTTCTTCACTGTCTTGCGCGGGCTATAATCATCGAAGACGACACAATCCTCTTGGCACATGAGAAACAGTCACCAAATACCTTCCTACCAGGTGGCCACGTTGAATTTGGGGATAGTTTAATCTCCACAATTGAACGGGAACTGGTAGAAGAACTAGGACTAGAATGCACGGTAGGACAATACTTGGGCGCAATAGAGCATTCGTGGTCTCGTGATAGCGTACAGCATATGGAGGTACCGCAGAATCGGTTGCCCTTTATTGTCTCATGTGCACCCGATAGCCACAGAACGGTCATCGACACAGCGATGGGTATTTATGTAAATCGACCGGTTTTCAGTCCGCGAGTATTTCGACATTGATAGCCGTGCGTTTTTGGCTGTCTGTTATCCCAGGTTTTTCGATGAGGTCAAATGAGACTCTCTGCCCTTCCTTGAGAAACCGAAAACCATCCGGAAACCTAACAGGGTCAGGGGTGATGTCACTGAAAAGAACAAATACATGATTGCCGTCCTGCCCATCCAACATAATGTGGATTGGAAATGACCGCGCCATCCAAATAAATATGTGTCGCTTGCTCACGACCCTCGAGGTCAGTAATTTTCCTGTCACGGGCGTATAGGCAGTCCACATACGCCCCCCATCTGTGGTTCGCTCCCAATGTGATCCGTATTGATCGACCCACTCAATCCAGCCGTCTGACGATGTGACGAACTGAAGGCTGGTGTACTCTCTCCATGCAGCATGCGCCGCCACCTGTTCCCAAGTAACACCACCGTCTCCTGTGCGGAACAATCGACCAGATGATAGGGCATAACCCACTCGGGTGTTGACAAAATCCACTGAACCCGGTGGTGAAGTGCGCACAGGCACCCACTTCTGTCCACCGTCTCGAGTCTCGTACAAGAACATTCCTGTGCGATTTTGCTTGTTAGTAGTAGTGTACCGGATCACGATGTATCCGGTCCGTCCGAACCACTGCGGCTGGGAGACATCCGTGCTCGCAGCGGCAAATCCATCAGGAAACGGGAGTATTACGTGTATCCAATTTTTTCCGCCGTCAATTGTTCTATACATCCACAGGAATCCGGAACCACCGAAGTTGCCTCCCGAAAAAGCCCTCTGTGCGCCGCCCATCCAACCGTCCTTTGCGTTCTCAAACGAAAAACCTTCTGCAAAAGGCAGCCATCCACTCCGCCCCGGAACAATCGAACTGTTGGACACTTGACGCCATGTTTGACCCCCATTTGCTGTTGTCAATAGCGATCCGTACAAGGTACCATTGCCACCCGTAGACACCTCTATGAAACCGCACTGCCTGTTCACGAACTGCACGTATAAATTGCCGTTTGGATAGGCGGTTGCGAGCGGCTTTGACACCACCCACTTTCGTCCTCCGTCGGTCGTGACGTATACAACAATGCCGGATGATCCGTTTACGGCGATCACCGCCGACTGTGTTCCCGCGAAACCGGCAGATAAAGCCCTTTGCCCGTTAACCATGTGACGTGGGGTCGCGTTCTGCCAGATCAAGCCCCCATCTGCCGTACTGAACACCATGTTCTCGTAGCCAGCAGACGCAGATAGGTGTCCCATAGCCCAGCCGTTTCTGGCCGTGGTCATACTCATGGTTTCGATTTCCAGGTGTTTGTCTGTACCCGCAATATGTTTTATTTGCTCACGATAACCCGTGGTTGCTGCCATTGTTGGTTGAGTTGAAATCACTTGTGCCAACATCACTCCCGCCACTACCATTCCAAATAAATTCATCTTGTTTATTCCCATTGTCTTATACCATCCTCTGCGTCTTGCAGATGAATAGACGAAACAGGTTCCCCAAAGGGTCTGACTTAAGCTGTGTTCGCGCTCCAAGGTTGCTTGAGAAATCTCGTGAGATGGCGCAGTGTTGTCACTGTCTGCTGCTATCGCATGTTGGCGTTGGCGAGAGTCACTGAACTCTTGTGAGACCATCGACTATTTCCAGAGCCACTTTGCTGTTAGCGGCGCCTAGGCCACTCACGGTGGTCGTAAATGTTGCCCCGTAGGAAGCAAATGCGATGGTCACGCTGTTGGCTGTGCGGCTGAGTACGCCCGAACCAAACTTCGTGTGGACCGTCAAACCACGCCTCGGCATGTGCGATCCGCTGGAACCCGCAACCGAGAAGGCGGCTGAACGGCCCTTCCGGTGCGCCGTCAACAGATACCCGTTGGAGACGCTGTCCCCCTGGAAATCAGTTGGCCAGTATGACGCGAACGGCTTGGGCAACGCTGCGGGCAAAAGCACCACGGAGCGACCGTTTCCGTAGACCGTATGGAGACTCGTGCGCACCGCCTCAAGATGTGGCATGCCTCCTGTACTGGAAGCAATCTGAGACGCGGGCAGCGCAGGCAGATAGGGTGTTTTCGGCGGAGGTGAAAGGGCGGGCACAGATTCGACCGACATGCTGCCAACCAGATGGGCTGTCTGATACCGATATCCCCAAGCTTCCCCCCGTCGCGGTGTCATCTGGGGTGTCCATTCCGGGATGGGCTGCATCGTCAAACTGTCATGGCCAAATGTGATTCGCAGGCGACTGGGCATTCTCACGATGACCAGACTGCGGGCGATTTCTACGGCGGTCCTGTCATTGAAATGGGGCCAGTGCAACATGACGAGGTATCTGTGATCTTCGAAGCTGACGGTGGTCCAATTTCCCATGCTGCCATACGACACGGACCAGCTCACGCGGGCGGTGATTCCATGACCGATGGACACGGGCAGTCCGTACAGGGCAACTGGCTTTACCAATCTGATGACGGTGACGCCAAAAGGAGGGGTCATGCGTCCGTCAGTCGACTGCGTATACGGTGAGGACAGGGTCAAGGGAACGGTCGTATGCGCAGGCGGCGTCAGGGTTTTGCCGGTCGGCGTTATGCCCAAAAGCGGTGCGGCGCCCTCTTCGCGGACATTGCCGACGCCAATGGAGTAGCCGACGCCGGAAATGCCGTTTGCGAGTCTGCGCGTCGGCGGGGTGATGCTGATCGGCGGCATGCCGTTGTACAAGGCTGGATTGAACGTATCGCTGTATGGGCCTTTATAGGGGAGCCACGCAGGCAAAATAACCGGAAGTCCATAGCGTTCCAACGTCGGAATCGCCCACCAGAAGTCTGGATTGGGTACCCCGACGGGCAGCCCCAACGTGGTCGCTTTCGCATTCAGCCTGCCACTCTGGGGCGCATGCGCCGCAGGGGGAGCGGAAGTCTTCCAAGCGCCAGCGCTATGAAAAAGAAATCCCCCGAGGACGGCGCAAAATAAGACATAGAGCAGTGATCGCAGGCTGGCAACCTTCATGATAACCGACACATCCCTCACGCGTTTTCTATATAGACGATGAAGACGGCGCACTGGTTACACGAATGCGCCGAACAATTTTCCGCCGATGCGCCGCCGTTCCCTTGTTGATCGTGATATGCCGTGCTACACAACATTGTGGGATCAACTCCCGTGAACGTTTGCTTCCCTGCCGACCAATATATAATAGCGCTGTACAGAAGGGAGGAACATTGCGATTCATGGACAAGTCATCATCGGCCGATTGGTCAAGCCTCGCTCAATGTGCAGCCCGCGGTGATCAGGGCGCCTTCTCGCTGCTCTATCAAAGCACCGTGACGGAGGTTTACAGGACAGTCTATCTGTTGAGTCATGCGTCTATCGACGTCGAAGAAATTGTTCAAGAGGTGTATATCGGGATCTGGAAGTCGTTGGGACGGTATGATGCGACACGACCATTCTCACCTTGGTTGCACGGCTTGATCATTCGCCAGGTGCGCAACGCGCGACGATCCCGTTGGCGTCGTTGGCGGCTCCTTTCCGGCGAGTTGGAACTTCACCGCGAGGAGCCCGCTCCGCAACCGTTGGGCGGTCTATTGACAGATCATCACATGGATCTCCTTTCTGCCATCGAATCGCTCCCGCTTCGCCTGCGTGAGGTAATCATCCTCCGGTATTTTCATGGATACAGTCTGGTGGAGATTGGAGAGATTCTGCGGATTCCTTCAGGTACAGCAAGATCCAGACATCACGAAGCCGTGCGGCGGCTGCGAATTGATTATGAAGCGCCAGATGGAGGAGAGCAACCCAAATGCCAACCGAACGAGATCTGACGGATCAGTTGAGGACGTTTGCGGAGACCCTCGAGGTGCCCGCACACTTGGAGCAAGCGGTACAAAACGCCTGTGAGAGTTACACGAAGCGGCATGTGCGCAGAACCGTTCGGCCTGGCCGCATACTGATGGGGACGATCGGGACGCTTCTCGTATTGGGCGGTGGAACGATTGCCTCCGGCTTCGCATCACCCCGGATTGCGCACGTTCTAAAACAACTGCCGGTCATTGGCGGTGTGGCCGACGCTCTGTTTGCCAGCGATAACCCCAGCGTGTTGCGCGCGGTCGAGCATGGATTCAACATCCCCATCAACCAGTCCATGACTCGGGGCGGCATTACCCTCACCGTGACAAATGCGTACTTTGGACCCGGTCAATTGTTCATCGGCATGACGGAGTCGTTTGCCAAATACCTGAAAACACACCCAAGGATCCTATTGCACAGGGTTCAGATCCTGATCGACGGCAAGAAGCCGTTGACGTGGGGCGACGAGTTCAGCCCCTTGAAAAACGGCGCCTACGCGGGAGACGTCAATCTTCGATATCTGCCTGCACAGCTTCCAAATACAGTTACGGCTACCATTCGCATTCCGCAGATTGGACAGGTCGCCGGCAACTGGACCTTCACCGTTCGCCTGTCCAGACGATCCGCCAACGCGGCCACCAAAACAATGGTGGTGGACGTGTCAAAGCGTCATGGCGATGTTGCCTGGCGAATCAACCGGGTGGCGATCAGTCCAGCCACCGTCTCCATGTATGGGGATATCACGGTGCCAGGTCGCGTCTATCCGGATTTTTTTATCCGCTCAGCCATTCAGGCAGACAGTTGGTTTGGCGGAGGACCGGGTAACATGAAGCTCGTGAATCGAACCGCCGCCGCGTCGACCTGGAGTTTCACACTTCGGGCTGGCAGACCTGCGACGCTGGGTTCATCGGTTTCCATCGAGCCGGGATTTTACGCCCAGAGCATCCCTGTGCCCGTTCCGGGAATTTCGAAGACATTTGCAAACGGCGAGTACACGTTCCTTCCAGGCACAAATGAGCAGATGACGGTAACCGGGATAAGGGTGGACAAGTCGGTGTTCCGCGTCTACTACACCACCGCCGGCGATCAGTACGAGAAGAGAAACTTTTACAACCTGGCCCTCAGTAACATGAAAGGAGGAAGAATCAATTTGGGATGGGAAATGGAATACCCATCGGGATTCCGCATCGTGAGCCGCACGAAACATATGGCTGAACTCATCTTCCGGAGGACTGGAAACTGGACGGATCGTTCATTGAGCTACTATCCGCCCGATTTGCCAGCCAATCCACTTCTGAACCAAAACGTGAACCGCAACGGCGTCTCGCACTCGACAGCCCATGCTCTGGGTCTCCCAGTCGACGCTCCGGCTCTCGCTCCAGGTCTCATCCTTCGCGTACCGCTCGGATCACATATCCACGTCAAGTAGAGGACAGTGAAGGAAGAGAGCGTTCCGAAGAACGAATCGCCATTTGCACCAAGCGACTCGGGTACTGTACCCGCATGTCCGCCCCATCTAACGTGCTGTACCGGAGCGTGTCCACGCCTCGCAGACCGGAGTCGCTTCTTGAACCAAGCCGCCGGGTAAGTCAGAGGCCTTGCGGCCTCCTTCTCCCCTAAGAACTGCACGTAACAGTTTCCCGTTATGCAGCTCAAGCCATCCTGCAGTTTTGTCGTCGTCGTTCGACTTCTGACGATTTGCCACCTTGGCAGACCACTTGTCCATCAACAACGCTTTCCTGACTGGAAAGGTAGCGTTCTGGATTGTCTGGCAAGGTATCATAGTCATTGATGGAGCGGTACTTTTCGTAGCACCATCGGTGCGTGACGACGACATTTTCAATCGTGTTGTGCCCGCCTAGTCGTTCGGGAATCATCCGAGCGAATAGAATGGCGTTATCTCCGTTGACCTGCCAGCGGCGGAAGTGTTCTACTGATATATTGCATCCGCACAGAGCACATCTGCCGCTCGTTTTGCGCACCACTTTCTTCTGGAAACCATTCAATCGTTTGAGGAGCAGTTGTTCGCGTCTTGCCTCAAAGTATTCATGGTCACTTGGTCGGTGAGGAGAACGTCGCCCCTGTATCTTAATGTGCCGAATGATGCGAACATCAGTCATTGTGGCTAGAGTGAACGAGCCGTCCGCGAATACCCAGTTTCGGCTTCCGATTCGGGCAAAGTACCTCTGGTATAGCCACTTTGCACTCTTTTTGGGGTGACGCCGTTTTGCCCACTTCCACAGCATCTGGTTAATTCGATGGTCGCAGTATGCAAAGGCCTTCTTGCTGACCTGTGTGCTGTAGTAGTTGCCCCATCCTCGAATAATTGGATTAAGCAACCGAATGACCAAGGACTGTTTGGCTGACTTGTTCGCGTCCAGTATGCCTTTGATTTTCCGTAGAACAGCAAGTTTACTGTCTTTGGCGGGTTTAATCAGTAGCTGTCCCTTGTACTTGCGGACGTTGAATCCAAGGAAGTCGAATCCGTCGTTGATGTGTGTTATATGCGTTTTTTCTAGACTGAGTTCGACGCCTACGTTCTCCGCAAGCCACTGGGCGATGACTAGCACGAACTGCTCTGCTTGCTCCTTCGTTTTGCACGTGACAATGAAGTCATCCGCATAAGAGACGATGTTGATGCCGGGGTTAGCACGGCTACTTCCGAATCTCATTTGGAATGCCTTTTGCCGCAAGTCGTTCTCCATACCCTGTAGCGCGATGACCGAAAGTAACGGCGATAACAGCCCGCCTTATGGAAAGTGAATGAAAATGTAAAGTAAATGGCTAGACCACGCGTCGCGCAGTTTTTCATTCTCAATTTGCTTTGCATAACGTCCTAATTCCCCAAGATGGAAATGAGACTGGTTCGCCAATCTCAATACCCCATCGAGGAGGAACTTGTCGCATGTATGCAACCTTCACAGAACTGACCGAGGCATTGGAACTGGAACTCGAACGGTTACACTACACCCCACAAACCCGCACGTATTATCGTCAGATATGGCGGAAGATCGCAGGCTTTCTCGAAGAAAAGCAGGAAACCCAGTTTACAGATGGCCTGGGGTTACAATTCTTAGAAGCACGGTATGGTTATGTGGCGTTAGAGGAGTCCGGCCAACTTACGCAGAGCATCATTAATGTTGGTCGAGTGGTGCGAATGTTAGGCGATTTCCAACAACATCACAGTATTCTTCGTCGCTATTACAAGCAGCGTCAATTAATCCACACTCAGGCGTTCCAAGTGGTGCTCGTGGCCTATGTCCAAGCGTGCGAAGCCCACGGTTATTCACGCGTGACCCAAGATCACTACCGCAAAGGCGCGGAGAAATTCCTCAGTTTTCTTGAATCCCAGGGACTGAGCGTTTGCGCCCAGATTACAGCCCGGCATTGTGGAGCGTATGTTGAGACCTGGCTGGGTTATCAGCCCAAGACGATCGAGCAACAACTCTGTGCCCTACGCTCCTTCCTCCGCTATCTCCACAGCATCGACCAGCACGACGACGACCTTGCATCCACGTTACCGACCGTGCGGGTCTCACGGCAAGCCCGCATTCCGTCGGCTTGGACGCCGGACCAAGTCCGGGAAGTCCTGGACGTGATCGATCGGGGCAATCCTACCGGCAAGCGGGACTACGCCATGATTTTGTTGGTGGCGCGGTTAGGACTCCGCTCAATGGATGTGAAGCACCTGCAACTCCAGCATATCCATTGGGCGGAGCATCGCATTGAAATGGTGGCATCGAAGACGGGAAAACGCTTGAATCTGCCGCTCTTGCCCGATGTAGGGTGGGCCCTCATCGATTACCTTAAAAACGGTCGGCCACGGGTCGACTCACCCTATGTCTTTCTGCGCCACTTGGCCCCTCTGGAACCGTTTGCGGATGAGGATCGACTGCATCAAGTATTGGACAAGTATCGCAAGATGGCCCACGTACCCCTTCCGCCGCAACGGAAGCGGGGATTTCATGCGTTACGCCATACACTGGCGACCGCTTTATTATCACAGGACACCGCACTGCCGATCATTGCCGAGATTTTAGGTCACGCCGATCTGGATTCCACCGCGGTTTATCTGAAAGTGGATGTGGATCGCCTGCGCTTGTGCGCCCTCGATCCAGAGGAGGTGTTGCACCTATGACGACGTTTCATTACGAAAGCGCGCTGACTGGGGCCATTGAAGGGCTCATTCGCCAAAAGCAGGCCATGGGGTACCGCTATGAGGGGGAATCCCGCATGCTCTATCGCTTTGATCAATTTGTGCTAAGCCAGGGAGTGGAGGAAACGCAACTCGACAAATTGCTGGTCGATACATGGAATCAGCGCCGTACTCATGAAGCTCACGCTACATGGTGTGGGCGCCGGACAGTCGTGCGGCAACTAGCCCTGTATATGACGGAGATGGGCATGAAGGCCTATGTGACTCCCAAGGCCACGGTCTCCAAAGGTCCCCGCTATGTTCCGCATATCTACAGCGATGCCGAACTGGTGGCCTTTTTCCGGCAAGTCGATGCCTGCCGCTACTGCGCAGAAATCCCTTATCGGCACTGGGCATTGCCGGTGCTCTTTCGGTTACTTTATGGCACGGGCTTACGCCTGTCCGAGGCGTTGCATTTGCGGCTGGCGGATGTGGATGACCAAAGTGGGGTTCTCGCCATTCGGGATGGGAAATTTCACAAAGATCGTCTCATTCCGGTGGCCGAATCCCTGCAGCAGCGGCTGGCGACTTATCGCCAGCAGGTACATCAGTTCTCGTCGGACGACACGATCTTTTTTCTGGGAGCACCGAGACGTCCGTTGACCGGTGGCAATGTCTACAAGAACTTCCGGCGGTTTTTGTGGCGTGCAGGAATTTCACATGGCGGCTGGGGCAAAGGTCCCCGTGTGCATGATTTTCGCCATACCTATTCCGTGCACTGTTTGCGCCGCTGGGTTCGCGAAGGGCGTGACCTCACGGCCGCGTTGCCATTACTCCGGACATATCTTGGGCACCACTCCTTTCAAGACACGTCCCACTATCTGCGATTGACGGCGGACCTGTACCCCGACATTGTGCTTCGCATGGAAGAAGCGGTGGGACATGTCCTGCCGGACGTGGGGGGTGACCTCGTTGAAACCAACTGATTTCGCCCGTGCGTTGAGTACCTATTTGACCCGCTACCTCCCGGGGCAAAGAAATCTACGACCCAACACAATCCAATCCTATCGAGACACGTTTAAACTACTGCTGATCTACTGTCAGCAGGTTCGGGGTCTGGCCGTCGAGCGTCTCACCTTAGGCGATCTCAACGACGACCTCATTCGAGGATTTCTCGACTGGCTCGAAGCCGCACGGCACAACAGCGTGTCGACTCGTAACCAACGGCTAGCGAGTTTGCATGCGTTTTATCGATACCTACAGATTGAAGATCCTGTAGGGTTGCTCCCATACCAGAAAGTCTTGGCGATTCCGCCTAAGAAGACGCCGCCGCCCGTGGTACAACATCTCACTCCGGAAGCGCTGCAACTGGTGCTGGCACAGCCCAACCGGACCCGACGGATGGGCCGACGGGATGCCACATTGTTGGCCACGTTATATGACACGGGTGCGCGCGTGCAGGAACTGGTGGATCTACGCGTCCGGGACGTTCGGTTAGATGCTCCGGCCATCCTTTCATTGACGGGAAAGGGAGCCAAGACACGACACGTACCGCTCATGGCACCAACTGTGGCGTTAATCCGGCAATATATGACGGAATGGCGGCTTGGGCCGAATGGCACCCAAGACTCGCCACTCTTCATGAATAGCCGCCGTCAACCCCTGACACGAGCCGGCGTTGCGTTCATCCTCGGCAAATATGCCCAACAAGCCCGCGCTCAGTCGGCTTTAGTGCCCGATCGTGTGACACCCCACGTCATCCGTCACTCGAAGGCCATGCATCTGTTGCAAGCCGGCGTCAACCTGATTTACATCCGTGACCTCTTGGGACACGTGGACCTCGCCACCACGGAAATCTACGCCCGTGCCGACACGGAACTCAAACGACAGGCTTTAGAGAAGGCCTATCCGAATCTTATCTCATCGGAATTGCCCGAATGGACGGAGGACCACGATTTGCTCGAATGGCTAACCCGTCTCTAACGGCCACCAGATGTTATGCAAAGCATTTACGTACAACTAGGCCGCGCGATGCGCGGTCTTCCCATTTACTTTACATTTTCATTCACTTTCCATAAGGCGGGTAATGAAAAGATTTACATTACCCGCCCTGAGGCGTGCCCCGGGTACTGGCGAGCAGTCCGTCTTCCGGGTCGAGAACAGGTGCTTTCAACATACGTCTCACGAACACGCGGTCCTCCGGGGCCAATTTGGCCAAAAGTTTTGCATGGTCGACGTTGTCAAAGTAGCCACGTATGTCCCCTTCGATGACCCACTGGGCAGAACCTGATTTGCAGAGGTTCGCGAATACTTGACTCGCGGCATCCCACGTTGACCTTTGTGGACGGAATCCGTAGGTATTGGGCGCAAACTGAATGTCCCATTCTGGTTCCATGGCCGCTTTATGAATGGCCTGACACACGCGATCATGAGTAGTTGGAATACCAAGCGGCCTGAGTTTTCCGTTTTTCTTGACGATATACACGCGCCGGACGGGTAGGGGGCGACTTCGGAGATTGACGAGTCCACGTAGCTCACGTCTCTTTTCTGGCGTGGCGTAGGTCTTTCCGTCTACTCCCGGTGTACGGCGTCCCCGGTTTTCTTGTGTCACGTGCCGAATGGCCAGAAGTTTGGTGTGGTGGCTGGTACGGATGAGCCACTTGAAGTGGCGCACTGCTTTACGATTGTTGTGTTCGACTGCGTGGGCCAGTTGTCGCTGTAACCTGAGAACGTGGCGTTCGATTTCCTTCCAGTCTATCCACTCGTCTGCATGCTCACTGGTATCCGCTGTTTGGGCTTCCACCCATGCGCGCATGATTGCGTCTTCGTGGATTTCTCGGGGGTTCTTACGAATGTGGCCTGTTGACTCGTCTTGTGAGACGGCTTTTCGGTTCATAACAGACCACTCCTTTCGTCTCATGCTGCAGGATTCCCGGCTGGATGACCTTGGGCAAGTCTGCACGCTTTCGCGTCAGGGCATCTTGGCATTTCTGCCGCCCCTATCTGTCCCATTACAAGACAGCCTTCGCTTTTTGCCCGTTCCTCTACCCCCTGGGGAATTCGGCGTCACTTGCGTTCCGCTTACTGTCAGCCTTCCCGACAGACCCTGTGGGGCTTACCTTGTTCCGTCGACAACCCATTTCCGACGTGTTTAGGTGCCCCGAGTCCCGCGATAACCCATGGAACTGCGAATCGCCAAAACGGGAGTGACGATTCCGGCTACTTGCCTTTTGGCACAAGCGTGTCAGAGTGTTTCGCTTGTCTTGCGTAACGCGGTTTATATGGGGTTCACTGGTGTTCACCATGCACGTCTCAACCTAGCTCCGGCCAGAAGTCACTCTATCTGGCGCGGCTACATTGTTCCGTGAGCTATCGCAAGACCGCGTTACCACTGTCCCACGTCACGGTAGGTTCGCGTCCGCAGTTCTGGACGGGTGGATTCGCACCACATGATTCTCGACGACTTTCAAGTCGCAGCCCGTTCGTGCAAGAACGGGGCGCCAGTTGGAAATCCCCTCCTGCAACAGTGTACATCACTGCTTTGACGGGAAAATAATCGTTCGGCCATTTTCAAGATAATCTTGTGCCCTACAGAGGCATGGGTGTTTAGTTGTGCGCACTTACTCGCTGTCGTTCGCAAGAGTAATTTCGAACGGCTGGCATATAAAATCCGATGATTGCCACAATGATTTCAAGAACCCCGCTGCAGATTAACAATGCAGTTACACCAGTCCACTGGATGAACGACCCCGAAACCGCGCGTGCAAGAGGCTCTGATCCAGACACCATCATGAAGCCAATGACGCGACCGATCATATGCGGTGGAATGATTTCTTGATTGACGCTTGGCGCGATGGTGTTTACGACTGCTTCCATGATTCCGACGAGCAACATCATGCCGACAAGTAGCCACAAATCTCTGGCTAACGTGAGCCCGATAAACGCAAGACCTTCCACAAAACAGGCAGTGAACGTCATTCTCGGGGTGGGATTTTTGATTCTGACGAAAGCGAAGTAACCCGCAGCGACCGCGCCCCCGATGCCAATGCCCATATTCATCAGTCCAAATCCTTGTGCGCCAAGGTGTGCTTGCTTTGCTAAGAATGGAATGGCAATAAACGAGGCTTGCACACGTGCGTTCACAACAAATGCACCGAATGATATTGTGGATGAGTTTTCAAAAGTTGTTTCTGGCTGATAACCCCACGGATTTCAAAAATCTCATTCCCTCCACCACTTGCATTCACCAAATTCACTGGAACGCCAATCGGAATCTTCGCCCACCCATTGTGTCCAAGATAGCCAGTCAAATTGTGTTGCATATTCACTGCTTGCGAGATATGCCATCCATCTTGTTCTGCCTCTTTAACATAAAGTTTAACATCTGGCTCTGGAGACTTGCCAAGTTCCCCCCACTGCACTAAGTCCTTTGTGTTCAGTGTACCGCCAGTCATCACATAGTTGCTTGTTGTCCCGCCGTACATGAGTAACCAGACAGATGTCGTATTCTTCGGAATGGGCGTTTTCTCGGGAGGGAAGTAAGCAAACAAGTCACTGTTTGCTACGGTTTCGAAAACGACACCAAGTGGAATGTATACAGTCACATGATTTCCGGCTTGGTAAAATACGGGTCCATGATCTTGGATTCCAGCCCCCTGGGTGGTCAATTGATGACCAATCATGACACCGACTTGCTTCTTATTTTTGTCGGCCATTTCCACTTCGAGATAATAAGCGTTCCGTGGAATACTGGTTGCGAGATGTCCATGTTTTGAAATGACCTTTCTGTTGAGGGACGTATCTGTGAAAACCTTACGAGGTCTTGCTTCAATTCATTCCGATTGAATTACTGTGCGTTTCTTTAACATTCTGAGATGTCGCATTGGTTGTTGCAGCGGTTGTCTTGACAGGGTTTGCTGTAGTTACATTTGACCCACATCCTGATACCAGAACGATGCCGAAGATGGACATGGCCAGTAAGTTGTATAAATACTTCATTTCCGTCCTCTCCCTTCGTTGCTATAATTCGACGAAACAAACGAGGCGGATGCGACCCTCTGTTTGGTCAACAGCGAAGTTCACATCGTTATCTGCAGTCTTGCTGATCTTTTCTGCCCGCATGCGCCGCAATGGTCTGTTCACATTCAACCTCAACTGCATTTTTGCCCCCGTTAGCTGAAGAAGAATCTGCTTTGAAAAAAAGACCCGCCCCTTGGTCACCAGACAATTTTTAGGCCGGTCTTTCTCCATTTATTACTTATTGTTGACTACGACCTGTAGTGCCTGTACCGGGTCTCCAGATTGCTGCATTTGATTCACTTTATTACCTTCCTGCCAGGCGATCGTCGTATTCCAGAAATTACTCGATGTACCTCTGATGATGATTGTTCCCTGGTTATACGGTACTGGCAGCATGTGTGTATGCAGATAGGAAACTACGTTCTTGGCTACCCGAGTCCCTGAAGCTGGATCACCTACGCCCTGTAGATTTAGCGTCCAATTTCCTTCGTGCCATTGATATACATAGGTTCCAGCGCCCCCATTAAAGTTCGCTTTGATGCCTGTTCCAAGGTCAACCGCTGGGCCAGAAGGATATACCTGACCAATTGTTTGTTGCAGTTCTCTGATGACTTCTGCCGCCTGCGAGACGCTACTATAGCTTTTGGTGGTTACTGAACTAACACCACTCTTCTGTGAATCCTGACTTCCGTAATTATTTTGGTACGGCTCCATCGAAATTGCCATTGCTAACCCTGTTTGAATTGGGTTTTTTACGGGGCTGTAGGTGTCAACTTTGTAAACATGAGATCCTTCCTGCCACGTGATGGTTTCAGTGACATTTGTTCCAGACAATTGACCTTGAGCATTCTCCCCCGGAGCAACACCCACAAAAATTGCCCCCTTAGTTTGGGGTATAGGCATGAAATGAGTATGTAGATATGACGCTACTGCATTCGCTTCTGCCATAGGCATTTTCGTACCCTGAGTGTTGGATACCTCAATTTGCCAACGCCCCTCGTTCCACGTTAAGTTATTCGATGACGTTTCTTTGGCACTGACCCCTGGAACTACAAAGACCTGCTCTTTTGCAACGATTCCATCTGAAAGATGCACACTCGAACTTGCTACATGCCCATTTGTTGGTATGCCATTAGGCAAAAAAATCGCATCACCAGATGGAATGCCGGAATAAGTCGAACCGGAAAACGCGGCCAAGAGATTATGAGGAGACGACAATATAACTTGGTAACTCAAGATCGGCGCTGCAGTAACCGATGTGCGATAATACATTTCATTTGATCCTGAGTCTGAAATCGGTAAAACTGTCGGTGCCTCCGGATGGTTCAAAACGTTCGCCGGGAATTGTTTCATCGCCATATTAACGATGGTAGGAAACAGCGACACAGATTGAGGTTCCTGACTAGTGGATGTGATACTCGCCGACGAATCCCCCGTACTTGTAGCTTTCCCTTGTGTGCCCGATGTACTATTCGTACTGTTAGAAATTGGGGCTGTGGCTGTAGTTGTTTGGTTAACAGTTCCACCGACAACCGTTTTTAATGCTGTTACAGGATCGCCCGTTTGCTGTATCTTATAGACCTTAGTTCCAACTTGCCATGCAACGGTGGTTCTCGTGTAGAGGGTCTGGGGTGATTGAGTAACACTGATCACCCCTTTATTCTGAGGAGCAGGTAACATGTGCGTGTGCAGATACGAAACCATTTGTTTAGCTTGTGTCTCTGCATCGGAACTCGCTAATTGAGCAAGTATCGTCCAACGACCTTCCGTCCACTTTAAATATAATGAGCCGAGCGCACCATCTTGTTCTGCACTAATTCCGTTGCCTAAATTAAGGTTAGGGCCAGAAGGATAAATTTGACCAAATCCTTGCTGGATAGCGTCAATTGCATTCGTCGCCTGACTCACACTTGCATACGAATGTACGATGACATTCGATGGCGTGGTTGGAGAAGTGTTTTTTTGCGTACTTGGTGTAGAACTTGTTGCGTTTTGTGTAGTATTTGGGACGCTCGATATGCTATTCGTACTGTTGCCAATTCGGGATTCAATTTGTGCTTTAAGTGCGACGAATCTGGAGTTTGGTGGATATGCGTTTGCGCTCATTTTCAGTCCTTTGTCTATCTGCTGCAAAGCAAGTTGATATTGACCGATATCGAAGTACGCACTTGCCAAACCATACGCAATCATCTTCGGAGCGGATTTTCCTGCCGTGCTTTCTGCAAGTTTAGTGTAATATGGCACCACAACCGATGAGAAATACTTCGGAGTTTCTGTATTTGAGAGGGGCGTGAATTGGTCTTTACTTGGATTCCAGCCGTACATTTGCACGGTAGCTAAGAATCCAGTGTCTAGTACCCAAGACGCAATTTCGTCCGCTCCACCATTTATGTATTGTCCAAAGTCTACTCGGTACGCTTGGGTTTGAAAGATAGGCTTTACTTGATTATTACTCCATGCCAACACTTCCACTTGATTTGCCATCGCACCTACTTCGCCAGTAAATACCACCTCTCGGCGATTATTGTGTAATAAATCCTTCACAGTCAAACTTGCCGGAGCCACTAACCCAATGTTTCCGCCGTATTGCCATAATTTATATAGTTTTCCATTTTTTTCGCCCGCGATAATTGCTCCAATTAGATTGGTTGCCTTTGCGTTAGAGTATTTATACAAAGCGGCATATTCCTTCTGACCATCACCATTCATGTTTACAGGCAGTACGAGATAGCCCTTTTTATTAAACGGAATCAGGTGGGCACCCTTTGGAAGCAGAGTACGTATGGCCGAAGTCGACACAGTGGAATGTGAACTTTGCGTAGAGGCGAGTGCAGGAATCGCGGTACTGGCGGATGCGACAGCGACTCCAGCCAGACCAATTAATAGTCCAAGTCTTGTTTTCATTGAGGTTCCCTCCAAGTTACTTATGTATTCGACTATACTGACGTGCAGGATCATGGTTTGGTTACACCCTTAGGGGTTTCGCCAACAATTTAACGAAAATACACGCTAAAATATATTTAAAATGTAAAAAAGGTATAAATTATGATATCTGATACTCCCTTGATTACGGGGCTACATCAAGTTCATAAAGATGCCCCTTTTTCCATCACTGTCGTGTGTGAAAACTCATTGATTTAGCTATTATTAATGGTACCGCCTGATACCAAAGTTTTTACGGGCTTACAGGACTAAACTGCCCGAATGCGCAAGAACTGCGGCGCTGGTACTATGCATAATCATACACTTGTCAAACGACGGTGACGATGTAGAATAGGCCCGGGCCGACCCACCTCCGAAGGGGGCAGTTTGGCGCCCGAGCCCTTCCCCGAACCGGACTTGCGACTTTCACCGCATCCGGCTCTCCATTTGAAGTAGTCATTTGTTACACGAAGTTATGAGATCAGGCCCGTTTGTTTATGGTGCTTGTTGCCTGCTGGTTTGTCGAGTCTTTCTGTAGCATGGTATGCATAACGCGACAAGATAGTCTGGTTCTGAATTTTCTCCGATTCTATGGTCTCCTGCCGTGCGACGCCAATGGTGTACATGCGTGTACCCTTGTGTCAGTCGCCGAGCACATTTTGCGCATCGGCCATTCTGGCGTTGAACAATTTGTGTTCGGTAGAATGACCAGTTCTGTTTCAATCCGTATAGCCTCTGGAGGTATCGTACCTGTTGAGCTTTCATCAAACCGCGAAGTTTTCTGTTGGCATCCAGCCACTCTCGTTCTTCAGGAACATAGGGGTTCTTCTGCGAGCACTTGTCCGGGTATTCAACCTTGTAATAGCTCAGTTGGTCAAGCGTATGCACATTGCTGTCGTCATCCTTGAAGCCGAAGTTTCGGGCCGTGTACTTTCGGTATTGGGGGAGGTTCGCTGCCTCATTGAATCGATGCAGGTATTTGCGGGCCACCTCTGCTGGTGGTTCTCGCGTTCTCTGCTGGATTCGCCGAAACACCAGCCACCAGAGATAGTAATCCAATGCGTGGAACGCATCCCCCGCATTCCCTCTCCGAAAATACTCGGCAAAACCCCGTATCTTTCCATTCAGGAGGTCGATCGCACTCGCGCCGGGCATCGTTTGGATGGCTCGTGAGTCCTTAGCCATACTCCCTTTGAACTTTTGAATCGCTTTGCGACTCGGCTTGACGAGACCATTCCACTGATCCTGTCGCTTCCATCGCCGAATATTGAACCCCAAGAAATCGAATCCGTCATCTGCATGTGTCACGAGCGTCTTCTCTTCAGATAGTTGAAGATGGAGATGTTCGCGCAGGAATTCGGCAATCTCCGCTTTCAGTGTCTCTGCATGTTCCTTCGTTCTGCAGAGGATCACCGCATCATCCGCGTATCGGATGATGAAGCAGGGGATTTCGGCTTTGCGTCTTTCGTATGGCGACAGGTGTTCGTACTTACTCGCGATGAACTCATCCAACTCGTTCAGGTAGATATTCCCAAGTATCGGACTGGCGACTCCGCCCTGAGGTGTGCCAAACTCCGTTTCCTCGTACACTCCCTCGTAGACCAGACCGGCTTTCAACATATTACCGATCACCTTTATCAATCGCCGATCATGGATATCCCGCCGTAAAATGTCCAGTAGAATATCGTGGTCTACGTTATCGAAGAAGCCCTTGATGTCAATCTCGACCACCCAGTGGTACCGATGATTGCCAATGAGAAAACGAATGCGTTCAGTGGCGTGCTGGGCACAACGATACGGTCGAAACCCATAACTGTGAGGGTGCTGTTTACTTTCGTAGATCGGTTCCAGAATGCCACGAACCGCATCCTGTGCCACACGGTCGACGATGGTGGGGATTCCGAGTGGCCTTTTCTCGCGAGGCTTATGTGGCTTCGGGATGAACACTCTTCGGACGGGTTGAGATGAATACGTTCGGACAGTGTGTTTCACTTCATCCCGCAGCTGCTTCCTCGCCGCCGGAGTTGCATAGTCCTTCTTCGTCTTTCCATCTACGCCGGGCGTTTGCGCACCCGAGTTTCTCAGCACTCTCTCTATGGAGCGATCAATCCAGACATTCCATCTCAGCAGATGATGCAATCTTGAAAAGGGTCGTTGCTCGATCGATCTTCGTGCAAGGCGCGTTTGTGTTTCGAATCTCGGGTCGACCTGTATAGGCGACCGAGCGACGGTAGATATCGCAATCACTCCCCCAAGGGAGCCCTACTTTACTTGCGCGCACATACTTCAAACTGGAACCCTTCGCCATGTAATGGTCATTACCCATCGCGGACTAATAGCGATAGGTAAGGTCATCCGTCAACATTACTTGCTACGGCTCCCTTTTCCCCCGCTTCACACCGTACGTGCCCCTTTCGGGGCATACGGCGCTCCATCATCACTTGTCTATGTGAGAGTGAGCTTTTCCCTAAACTTCATAATCTTTTTCCAGACCTTTGGCTTGACTCGATGGCTTACGTCTACGGAAGTGTGGAGCATTTGGTGACATTCAACGTGTGTGGTTGCAAGGTTAGCTACCCTATTTACCGCTGTGAGCGGGAGTTTGGGTTGCACATGATGCATGTGCAGGGATTCGGATGTTACGTACTCACCGCATATCCGACAACACCCTTGGTCACGGTTGAATGCATACGCACGGTTCATAACATACTCGAAGTTGTATTTCGGGTTTGTCTGTCCTTTGGCGATGAGCTCCGATACCGTCAAATTCATGGCCGGGTCATCTCTCGCTTTTGGGCGGTGGCGTTCCGTGCGTATCCGATGTGCATCTCTTCCTTCGGCAGTGTAGGGACTCTCCAATGGGTTTTTGAGTTGTGCTTTCTCCCATCGGACGAATCCGATACTGGTAACTCCAATCCTCAGGCCCTCGTGTTCGATTGTTGGAATGCACGTAGTGTATTCCTCGTGCCGTCCGCGAAGGTTGTCTGTTTGATTGGCTGGCACCCATTTCACGCCTTTTTCCCTCAAGGCACAGCGTGCCGAGACTCCAAGGGATTGTGCGTATTGATTAAGTTCCACGTTGACCATGGTTGCCGGGCGGTAGTAGTTTCCGACTCCAGCCATCTGACTGTTGACTACGTTTATGGCGTGAACCAATTTCTGTCCATCCAGTTTGCGTAGCCGTCTGATGTCTTTGCGAATAGATTCTACTTTCGCCTTCAAACGCTTTTCATCGGGTCGGGTACTGGTGATATACCCTGTGCGACTTTGGCCGCTTCGTTGCTTGTAGCGGAAGCCGAGGAAGTGAATGGGCGATTTTCGGACATCGGTGATGACTGTCTTTTCCGGACTGAGCGTGAGCTTCAGTTTCGAGCTTAACTGTGTCTGGATGCGATTCTTCCACTTCATCGCATTGCGCCGGGAGTTCGTGATGAGCACCCAATCATCCGCGTAGCGGATGAGGTAGGCGGGTTTAAGGTTGGATCGGTTTCGGAGTGCTCTTATACGAGCATCTTGCCTCGTATATGGACACCTCGTTGACTTTCCTTCCCATTCCCTGGTGATCATCCGATCCATCTTGTGCAGGTAGACATTGACGAGCAGGGGGGAGAGAATCCCTCCCTGTTGGGTTCCCACCTCATTTTCGATCGATTCGCCCATAATGCCCGCCTTGAGCATTTGCTTGACAATCATCAGAATCCTGCGGTCGTGCACACCCATATTCCAGAGAATACGGATGAGCCGTGCGTGATCAATGTTGTCAAAGCAACCCTTGATGTCCCCTTCGACGATCCAGTGGTAGCCTGTGTTGTGGCAGATATCCGTTACCCTTTCCAGCGCCATGTGCGCATCGCGCATAGGCCGAAAACCATAGGAATGCTTGAAGAACTGCGCTTCCATGATGGGTTCGAGTATCATCCTCAGGCATTCCTGGACGATCCGATCCAAGATGGCGGGTATACCGAGCGGTCGCTTTTCATCCTTTCCGGGCTTGGGAATCCAAACTCGGCGGATGGGTACAGGGTGATAGTCGTTCATCATGGCCTGCACTCGGGTGATCACTTCGGGATACTCCGCTTCCAGTACATTGTCGATGTCTTGTTTGTCCATGCCAGTCGTGTGACTTCCCTTGTTGCTCTTGATGTTGTGGATGGCCGTGACAATCGTGACCTCGGCTCTTGCCATTTCCAGCAGTCCGTAGTGTTCGGGCGGTTGGCCTTCCTCTAAGGCTCGCTTGGTCTTGGCAAACAGTTCGTCTTGCAGGGTACGTAGGTCGGTTTCTGATTGAGGTTGGTAGATCGATGGTTGCGCCATGGGCATCCCCCCTTTCGGTGGGAGTCTATGGTTCTGTCAGGAGCGCACAAGCGGCTTCCCGATCCGGTTCGATCTCACATAAACAAAGTCTTGCGTGATGACTATGCCCCTTCGCTCCACGCCCGTTACAGGCGCTTCAACGCTACTACGGGCTGATGTCCCCGACTTTAACGAGTCATTTCCTACTCGCGCGCTTCACAGGCGCAGTCCGCCTCCACGAACCGGGTTCCTCTGTTCCGTATTGCCTAGCTTTGCAGATGACCTTAGCTGTCCGCTTTGACCCGGAGTTCAGTCTTTGACCCTGTAATGGCTCTCTTGTCGGGCCTTGACGCCAGATTGTGTGATTCTCTGGCCCGTTGATGCATCGTAGATTGCATCTCTAGTTTTCTCCCCCCGACTGGGGTGAAAGGAGTTCGTTTTCTCTTTTCCGAGGATTTCGAGCCGTACAGACGCGGATTCCTGATGAGTCAACTTAGTCATCTAAGCGGCCCGACTACTTTCCCCACCGTCACAGGTCGAGTTTTCGCCGTCTTCACCGAGCTTCAGACAAGACGCATTGATTGATGCGTCAAGCTGTCGGAGTCTTAGCCTTCCACGCGGCCATTACACCGCGTATGCGGGGATTGCACCCGCCGATTTGGCAATACAGTTCATCGCTATTCGCGACGCTCACTTTTAGGCTGAGACTTTCATCTCAACTCTGTGCGAGAACAAAGCGCACCTACGGTTCCTCCGTCCCGACGCATCCACTTCAACGTAGCTGTCCATCCCGAACGGGACGAATGCGGCGGTTCCCATGTTCACTGTGTGTTGTCTCACTGCCTTAGGTCGCCACTATACGCGGGGAAGATTCAAGGAGTTACACCTCTGTACTACCCTGACCACCGTTTTTAAAAAAAAAGACGGGTCATGACACCAAATGCAAGGATGCCATGCTCACTCCATCTCACCCGTATCATCCGACGATTTCGGGTGTTGTGCGTGACCGCGCTTCGGACATGGCTTTGCTTTCGCTGACCATTGCAGGTCGTAGAGGCTAGCCCCGCATCTTGAAAGGTCGGTTCATTCTCACGGGTACATTGTTGGATGGGCTTCACACCCTGGACTCGCTCAAGTCCAACGCATGCCATCCTAGCCTTGGCGAGATGAGGTACTCGCCAACCACCTCAGAGTAGTTTCAACACACAGCGCCTCATGGCGCACTGCATTTCCGCACCCGTAACTCCATTGCTAGAGCTGCTTCACAGATCGGCTTATCAACGTTTCGCCATCCCAAAGCTCGTAAATCTCGAATGTTCCTTCTTCAAAGAAAAGAGGGAAACGTGTCTTAAACCAATGCTGCATCGGAAGTTTCAACGCTTCACCTATCGGAACCCAAACTAATTCACCTTCGGGTGGATTTTCTAACAGTTCGCCCTCAAACGTGGAGGTTATATAATTGAAAACCATACCTCTAATATTACGTTTTCGATCAACATATTCATCCAAACCCTTGTAGACAAGATTTTTGACACGCAACCCTGTTTCTTCCCATACCTCGCGAATCGCACCTTCCGTTAAACTCTCAGGAAAATCCACTTTTCCGCCGGCCCCAAGATAACCGGGAGACCCAAGTTTATCTGGTCTGTTCAACAAGAGAACTTTATCTTCGTCTTGAACTAAGCACATAGTATACATCCTGACTTCCAGTGCATCCGCCATTGGAGTATGCCCCTCATCCCTTAAAATCGCATTTGATCACCAAAAACCTGAACTGTTCTACTCATTAGCGACGTAAGACCCCAACCCGGCATGCTCCCTCAACACTGTCCCCACGCCAGCGATCGCACAAGTCAACTCCCGCCGTCGTTGCACGAAGCCCCGTTGATACAACTGCTGTCGAGCATTCCCGCTCAGCGTGACATACAACTGTTCCGGAGGAAGAGCGGTTGAATAGCTGCCCAGTATCGATTGACTGCCAACCACAATGAGTGCGCTTTCGTTAAGGACCCCACCCGCCGCTCGAATCAGGTGTTCGAGTTCATCGCGTCGCATGCGTCCATTCCTCCTCAAACGCACGATAGACGGCCCACCGTTCTTGGGGGGAAAGCGTTCCCGCGAATGGAGAGGCTTGCCGCAACGAACGCGCATATTCGCCGTCATCGACCATAACCGCAATCAGTTCATCAAGGGAACCGCGCAAAAGCCGATCCCACTCCTTTGTATAGCTTGCGGAATGCGGGTGTGATCTTGCCCGTTTGATATTGTCGCGGGCCCTACGCAAGACGGGTTCGGGATTGATCCGCAGCTTCTCGGCGATCGCCTCATGCAGGCGCAGAGACCGCTCCTCGACTCTGCGGTGATCACTTACAAATGACTCCATATCCATCGTGATCCGCCTCCTTCTCTTGCGTGCAGACTGTCTCCCCACCCTATATTTCAATGTCAGTATACCGCAAAACACGTGTGCCATCGTGCGTCAGTCGCTCGTACATCAGCCGTTTGTACGCCGGGCAGATACAGAAACGCTCACTCCTGACCCGGCTCTCCTGTTGCATCGCTCACCCGCATAGGCCAACGATACACGCCACTCTCCACCCCTCTCGCGACTAATTCGCAAGAAAAACGCACCTTGATCACATGATAAGTTTGTGCCTTCGCCAGCCACTTATCATGTTTGAGTCAAGATGCGTTACTGTCATCCCGTCCGCAACGCCGCGAACGCGGACGGGATGGTTTTTCCCACACATCCCAGCCACCCGTTACCCAAGAGTGGAAGGGTCCACTTTCGAACCGACGGCCAGAGCAGGCGTCGCCTGCACGGTCAGTGCGTCATACTCATGTTCGGACAGCACGGATTTTTCGCTCTGCATCATCAGCCAGTAACTGAACATCCCGCCGAGGAGACCGAACAGCCACCCCCCGCTCCACAGAAAGTACAGCGGCGGAATCACCAGCCCCAACAATGCGATGCCCCAACCGATCAGGAGCGCATAGACTGCCTTCAGATTGAACCCTCGCGAATAGTCGTAGCGCCCGTTCGTCGTGTACAGTTGCAGCAAATCCAGTTTGCGCGAGCGGACCAGCCAGTAATCGGCGATGGCAATCCCGTCGAAAGGCCCGAGCAGCACGCCGTATGTTCCAAGCCAGGTGAAGATGTAGTTGCTGAACTGCGCCATGACATACCACGGTTGCATGGCCAAAGCAAGAATCCCCGCCATGATCGCTCCCAGCGCAAAATTGATCCGGCGCGGCGACAGATTCTCAAACGCTCGCGCCGGCGCCATCACATTCGCGCCAACATTTATGGTGACGGAGGAAAGGATGACAACAATTCCGGCGATGACGACAATAAATGTGGGAAATTTCAAAATCAGATCGACCGGATTCCATAGCGGCTGACCGTACAGGATGACTGTGGCTGAGGTCACCGCAATTCCGATAAAGGAAAACAAGGCCATGGTCAAGGGCATAGACAAGAGTTGCCCCATCGTTTGCCCTTTTTGCGTTTTGGCATAGCGAGTGTAGTCCGGAATGTTGAGAGCGAGGGTCGCCCAAAATGCGATGACCCCAATTACCGAGGGATAAAATGTCGCCCAGAACGCCAGTCCGTGAATCTTGGCGGGGGCGCTCAGGATCGTTCCAAATCCCCCGGCGCTCGCGCCTGCCCAGATCAGCAACACGATGGCCGACACCGCCAGAGTCGGCGCCGCAAATACAGCCAGTTTGCCGATCGTCTGCGGACCTCTGGTGGCGACCGCCACATTGATCAGCCAGAAGACCGTAAACGATATCCCTAAATGCCAGGCGATCGCTTCCCAGCCAGGCACGATGCGGCCCAAAATCGCGTCCAGCGCCAACCCGCCAAACCAGCAATTGATGCCGAACCAGCCTGCCGCGATCACCGCTCTCGCGAGCGCCGGGATGTGCGCGCCGCGACTCCCGAACCACAGTCGGGCAAAGACTGGATAGGGAATGCCAAACTTCGTGCCAGCGTGCGAAACAAGCAAAATCGGTATCAGGACAATCAGGCTTCCAACCAGAATCGTCAAAACCGACTCCCACCAATTCATCCCCAATGCGATCATACCGCTTGCCATCGAATAAGTGGGCAGACAAATGCTCATGCCAATCCACAGCGACGCGAACTTGGCGCCAGGCCAAGTGTGTTCCTCTGTCGTGCACGGACGTAAATCTTCATTCCACAACGCCCGGTTTCCACTGACGCTTGCAATCGCCGAATCGGTCAGAGTGACCACGTCGCCGCTGGAAACTTGTGTAGCCATGTATCATCCCCCTATTCTGAAAGTTTAAGTTAGCCTTCCGTGTCCATGAAATCGGCATTGCGCACAGGCGCAAGGTTGCCTCTACGGCAAAAGACGCGTCAAGTCTCCGTACGTCTCCGGTCGCCTGTCCCGATAAAACTGCCAGGTGTTGCGGACCTCGGTCATCACGTCGCGATCCATGTCGCCAATCACAATCTCGTCGCGGTCGCGGCTGCCCATCGCCACAAAACTGCCCCGCGGGTCCACCAGATACGATTGCCCGTAAAATTCGCCCATATTCCAGGGAGTCTCATAGCCTACGCGATTGATCGCCGCCAGATAGTAGCCGTTGGCCACCGCGTGCGCAGGCTGCTCCAGCTTCCACAGATATTCCGAAAGACCGGCCACTGTCGCCGACGGGTTGAACACGATCTCCGCGCCGTTCAATCCCAGCAGGCGCGCGCCTTCCGGAAAATGTCTGTCGTAACAGATGTAGACCCCGATGTTGGCGTACGCCGTCGTAAAGACAGGATAGCCCAGATTGCCCGGTTTAAAATAGTACTTCTCCCAAAACCCGCAGCCCGCCGGGCCCGCCTGCACCTGCGGCAGATGGTGCTTGCGGTACTTGCCGAGATACTTCCCGTCGGCGTCGATCACCGCAGCCGTGTTGTAATATACGCCCGGCAACTCCTCTTCATAGACGGGAACGATCAACACGACGCCGAGTTCCTTCGCGAGATCCTGCATCAGCCGGACTGTCTCTCCGTCCGGCACGCGTTCGGCGGCCGCATACCACTTTGGATTCTGTTCCGTACAAAAGTAGGGTCCGAAGAATATTTCCTGCAGGCAGATGATCTGCGCGCCCTGCGCCGCTGCCTCGTGAATCATCCTCACATGCTTGTCAATGGCCGCCCGTTTGTGCACAGCGACCGCTTCCCCGCCGTCCACATCGTGATGCGTCTGTAAAAGTCCAATCTTCACTTTAGAATCCATCGAGATCGTCTCCTCATTCGCCCATTTACAGTTGAATCGGTGAAATCGGGTCACACCTTTGAAACTGACCCATTCCCGGCTTGCCCACAAATTGGTTCTGATCCACGATCAGCTCGCCGCGCAGAAATACTTGCCTCGGCGTGCCCGCGACCTGAAACCCCTCGAAGATGCTGTTATCAACGTTCATGTGGTGCGTGGCCGACGAGATGGTGCGCTGCGCTTTGGGGTCCCACACCACAATGTCAGCGTCGCTGCCCACGGCGATCGTGCCCTTGCGCGGAAACAGTCCAAACAGTTTCGCGGCGTTCGTCGACGTCAGGGCCACAAATTTGTTCAGGCCGATCCGACCCTCGTGAACACCGTGGTGATAGAGAATGGACATCCGGTCTTCGATCGTCGGAGAGCCGTTCGGGATCAACGAAAAGTCGTGCCGCCCCAGTTCCTTCTGGTCCTTCAGATTGAAGGAACACTGGTCCGAACCCAACACCTGCAACTCCATGTTGCGCAGCTTGTTCCAGAGCACATCCTGGTGCGACTTGTCGCGCAGCGGCGGCGACATCACATACTTCGCGCCCGCGAAGTCGGGGCGCTCATAATCCGTATAATCGCAGACCAGATACTGCGGGCAAGTCTCCCCGTATATCGGCAGTCCGCGCTTGCGCGCATCGGAAATCGCATCCGCCGCCTGGGCGCACGTCACGTGCACCACATAGAGTGGGGCGCCCGCGATCTCCGCCAGACGAATGGCCCGCGCCGTAGCCTCTCCCTCCGCCTCAGGGGGGCGCGTGAGCGCATGGTATTTGGGCTCCGTCTGACCGTTTGCCAGCGCTTCTTTCACCAACACCTCAATCACATCGCCGTTTTCCGCGTGCACCTGAACCAGCGCCCCTACGCTCGCCGCCATGCGCAGGACCCGAAACAGCGTCTCGTCATCCACCTGCAGGTTGTTTTTGTACGCCATGAACAATTTGAATGAAGAGACGCCCTCCCGCTCGACGATCTGCGGGATCTCCTGCATCACCTCATCGCGCATGTCCCCGATCATCATGTGAAACGCGTAATCGATGGCGGCCTTTCCCTCCGCCTTGCGATGCCACGTCTGAAGTGAATTCGCCAATGTGTCGCCCTTTTGATGAAGCGCAAAGTCGACGACGGTCGTGGTGCCGCCAAAAGCGGCCGCAATCGTTCCGGTGCGAAAGTCGTCCGCCGTGACCGTGCCGCCAAACGGCATATCAAGATGCGTATGCGGATCGACGCCCCCTGGAAACAGGTAGCACCCCTCTGCGTCCACAACGCGATGATCGGCAGTTGCGATATCATTCGCCAAAACCGTGACGACGCCGTGTTCCATCAGAACGTCCGCGCGGCTGACATCGCTCGCTGTGACAACCGTTCCACCCCGGATCAACGTTCCCATTCAAACACCCCCAACGTGATCTATTTGAGAACTAAAGCGCCTGGCGTTCCCGCCAACTGAGCGCCTGACCTCCCGCATCGACGCGCGCCATCTCAATGCAATCCTCCACAGGACACACGATCGCGCACAGGTTGCACCCCACGCACTCCTCCTCGTCCACCACGAGCGCCAGTTGCCCGGAACCGTCGGCCACCCGGTCGATGCACTGGTGCGCAGCGTCTTCGCACGCGATGTAACATTTGTTGCAGTGAATGCACTTGTCCTGATCAATTCGCGCGACCACTTTATATTCGAGATTCAGATCGCCCCAGTTGACAACACGTCCGACCGCTTTGCCCACCAGGTCCATGGCCGATGACAAGCCACGCCCATCGAGATACTGATTCAGACCATCAATCATGTCTTCCACAATCCGAAATCCGTGATGCATCACCGCCGTGCAGACCTGTACTCCGGAAGCGCCGAGCAGCATGTATTCGACCGCGTCCTGCCACGTCGACACGCCGCCAATGCCGGAAATCGGAATTCCCACCAATGGATCGCGCGCGCAATCCGCCACCATGTTCAGCGCGATCGGCTTGACCGCCGGCCCGCAGTACCCGCCGTGCGCGCTCAGCCCATCCACGTTCGGGATGGGCGTCCATGTATTCAGATCCACCCCAATCAGGCTGTTGATCGTGTTGATCATGCTGACCGCGTGTGCACCGCCTTGCGCCGCTGCGCGGGCCGTGTAACGAATGTCGGTGATGTTCGGCGTCAATTTTACGATCACTGGAACTTCGGCCACCTCGACGACCCACTCCGTCGCCAGTTGCAGAAACTCTGGCGACTGGCCGACCGCCGATCCCATGCCTCGCTCGGACATGCCGTGTGGACAGCCGAAATTCAGTTCAAAGCCATCCACACCGACATCCTGTACTCTCTTGACAATTTCCTGCCACACCTCCTTCACGTTGTCGACCATCAGCGAAGCGATGACCGCACGGTCGGGAAAGGCGCGCTTCACCTCCCGCATTTCACGCAAATTATCCTCCAGGGGTCGATCCGTAATCAGTTCGATATTGTTGAATCCCACCATGCGGACACCTTCGACGTGAAGCCCGCCGAAGCGGGACGACACATTGACGATCGGGTCTCCGAGCGTCTTCCAGACAGCGCCGCCCCAACCCGCCTCAAACGCTCTCATCACCTGATACCCACTGTTTGTAGGGGGCGCGGAAGCAAGCCAGAATGGATTGGGACTCCTGATTCCCCCCACATTCACAGACAGATCAGCCACGGAGTTCACCTCGCCTTTGTCCAGATTCGTCCGCCGCGAGCAAGTGTCGATGAACGGCTGCGGCGGCGATTTTTCCCTGCTCTGCCGCCGCCACCACCATCGCGTCGCCCACGCCGCGCCGAAAGGAACAGTCTCCCGCCGCAAACACACCCTGCCGGTTTGTTCGCATCTGCTGGTCGACCCGGACAACTCCATCATCGTGGTCAATGTGCAACGCGTCCAACAAGCCGCTTAGACGCGACTGTCCGGTAGCGCGAATGACCGTATCAGCCTCAACTGTAAATTCCGTTCCGGGCACAGGAATCGGGAACGCATGTTTGGAATTATCGGATAACTCAATCCGTGTCTTTACAAATTCTACGGCGCGCACTCGATTCCCTTCGCCGAGGATGCGCATGGGTGCGCACAGCCACCGAAACTCGACGCCTTCCTGCTTGGCAAAATCATATTCAAATGGATAGGCCGTCATCTCGTTCGCCGTTCTGCGGTAATAAATTGCGACGTTCTGCGCATCCAGCCGCCTGCTGCACGTCGCGGCGTCAATCGCCGTGTTGCCCGCCCCGATCACGATGACGCGATCCCCGATAGCGCCCACGCTCTGCCCAGATTTCACCTTTGCGATGAAGTCGATCGCATCCCACACGCCCTGCAAATCCTCCCCAGGAATCTTCAGAGGTGGAACGCCGCCCATGCCGAACGCCAACACCAGCGCGTCGAAATTGTTCGTCAGACTTTCAATGGAAAGATCTTTTCCGACCTGAACGCCTGTATGCGCGGCGACGCCCAATTTCACCACCTGTTCCGCTTCCCACAAGGCGACGTCGCGGGAAAGCCGAAAAGGAACGATGCCAAACGTGTTCAGTCCGCCAAGCTGTTCGTTCGCTTCATAGATCGTCACCTCATGGCCTGCCCGGGCAAGTTCCCTGGCTGCGGCCAGTCCTGCGGGGCCCCCGCCCACAATCGCGACGCGTTTGCCGGTCAGCGTTCCGGGCGAAAAGAGGTCGATATCCCGTTCGCGCACCCAGTCTGTCGCATAGCGCTGCAAGTCGCCGATGCGAATGGGAGACGCGTCCTTTCCCAGGACGCACGCCCCCTCGCACAGATCGTCCGTTGGGCAGACCCGCGCACAGCTCGCGCCCAGTGGATTCGCATCCATAATGACGCGCGCGCTTCCCGTGACGTTGTCAGTGGTGATCTTGCGGATGAACGATGGCACGTCGATATGTGTCGGACAGGCTGTGACACACGGAGCGTCATAGCAGTATAGACAGCGCTGGGCCTCCGTCAATACTTCAGCTTTGGTCAGCGGTCTGTGGACGCTCTGATCCAGTCGATGTGCGGGCGGCGACTCAGTCGCGCCAGATTTGCTCATTGTGCGTTCTCTCCTCCTCCTGAAAATGTGGCTGCGCTGTCGGGATCGCGAATTGTGTGGCTGCCCCGCCGGGAACGTATACTGCGCCGCTGCTCAGACACGGCTGCGCCGAACTCGCCTCGGCGCAGTATACGTTCCCGGCGGGGCGAGTTACTTATCTGCTGGAGGCGGCGCGTCAGTCATTAAACCAGCGCGTTGTGATCATCTTCTTCTTCGTGTAAAATTCCACGCCGTCGCGTCCTGTGGCGTGCAGATCGCCGTAGAAGGAGCCCTTCCAGCCGCTGAACGGAAAGTACGCCATCGGCGCTGGCACGCCGATATTGACGCCGAGCATGCCTGCCTGCATCGTTTCCCGAAACACGCGCGCCGCTCTGCCGCTGCTCGTGTACAGCACGGCTGCATTGCCAAGCTCCGACCGGTTCGCGACCGCGATGGCGTCTTCCAGATCGCGGACGCGAATCATGCTGAGAACAGGCCCAAAAATCTCCTCGCGCGCGATTGTCATCTCCGGCTGCACATGGTCAAATAACGTCGGCCCCAGGAAGTACCCCTTGCCGACTGACGCATCCACGACGCGACCGTCCAGAATGGGGGTCGCTCCTTCTGCGATGCCCGACTCGATGTAATGCACGATGCGGGCGCGATGCTCCTCGCGAATCACGGGTCCCAGTTCTTTGCCCGCTTCCCTCCCATCGCCTATCTCCATACGGTTTGCTGCCTGCGTGAGCAACTGAATAAACTCATCAGCGATCGTTTCCTCAATCAACACAACACTGCCTGCCAGACACCGCTCTCCCGCGTTTCCATAGGCGGACCCAATCAGGATTTCGACCGTCTTTTGCAGCGGAGCGTCTGCCAGCACAATATGGTGGTTCTTTGCGCCCGCGAGCGCCTGCACCCGTTTGCCGTGAGCGGCCGCTGTCTGATACACGTACTTTGCGACTGGCGCCGATCCGACAAAAGACACAGCCCGGATTGCCGGATGTTCAAGTATCCGGTCGACAACCTCCTTCGCTCCATGCACGACGTTAAGCACGCCATTCGGCAATCCGGCTTCCAGCAGCAATTCCGCCAGCCGATTTGACGATAGCGGCGTGCGTTCGGACGGCTTCAAAATAAATGCGTTCCCGCACGCGATTGCAATGGGAAACAGCCACATGGGAACCATGCACGGGAAATTAAAGGGTGTTATACCGGCCACCACTCCAACGGGAAAACGAATCATCTCCGAATCAATCTCCCGCGACACGTTGGGCAGCACGCTGCCCATGAGCAGCGTTGGAATCCCGCACGCGAACTCGACGACTTCAATGCCGCGCCGGACTTCTCCGCGCGCGTCGTCCAGATTCTTCCCGTTTTCCTGCGTGACCAGCAGCGCCAGTTCATCCTTATGGCGCTCCAGTATATCGCGGTAGCGAAACATGACGCGCGCCCGCTCGGCCGGCGGCACCTGACTCCAGCTCTCAAACGCGGCCTGCGCCGCCGCCGCCGCGCGATCCACATCTTCCCCGCTGGAAAGTGGAACCTGTGCGAGCACTTCCCTGGTGGCCGGGTTCGGCACATCCAGTCTCTCCACTGCGTTCGCATCGACAAACTGCCCATTGATCAGATTCTGCAATACCTTCATGCCAATAGTTCCTCCCCGAGTGTGTTCCTTACTACACTTGCCCCAGTTCCGAATGCGCTTCGTACATCTTCTCCAGAGCCCGCCTGATGATTGTCAGCGCCTCTTTCACCTGCGCCGACGAAACGGTCAGCGGCGGAGTGATGCGCACTGTATTGCCGAACAGACCTCCTTTGCCGACAAGCAGTCCCTGCTCCTTGGTCAGTTCAAAGAACTCTGCGACAAGATCCGGGGCCGGTTCCTTATTGGCGCGGACAAATTCGATCCCCTGCATAAGCCCCTTTCCCCGCACATCGCCAAGCACCGGATACTGCAGTTGCAGTTCTTCCAGACCAGCGCGCAGCAACTGTCCCTGTATACGCGCGTTGTCCGTCAATTGCTGTTCTGACATGACGTCCAGCGTGGCCAGCGCCGCCCGCATGGCCACAGGATTGCCGCCAAATGTCGAGATCGTCGGCCCGCGATAGGCGTCCGCAACCTCGCGAGTGGCTATGACCGCGCCGATTGGCATCCCATTGGCAAGCCCCTTGGCGAATGTCATCAAGTCCGGTTCCACGCCGTAGTGCTCGATTCCAAACTGTTTGCCCGTGCGTCCAAACCCCGTCTGCACCTCATCGGCAATAAAGAGTCCGCCATACTTGCGCACAATCCGCGCGACCTCCGCAAAGTAATCCTCTGGCGGCGTGATAAAGCCGCCGACCCCCTGAATGGGTTCCGCGATTACAGCGGCAATTCTGCCTGAAGTCGAAGTACGGATCGTTTCTTCCATGTCTTTCGCGCATTCCAGTCCACAGCTGTCAGGCGTCCTGCCAAACGGACAACGGTAACAGTAGGCGTTCATGGCGTGCGTGACGCCGGGCACGCCGGACATCCCGAGCCGCCAGGGCGCCTGCCCTGTGAGCGTCATGGCCAATGCGGAACGCCCACTGTAGCTGTGGCGCAACGCGATCACATCGTACGCTCCCGTGGCGAGACGCGCCATGGCGACGGCCGTTTCGTCCGCCTCCGTTCCGCTCGCTGTAAAGAAACTCATCGTCAACTCGCCGGGGGTCATTTGCGCGAGACGTTCGGCCAGATCCACCATGGACTGATGAAGATAGAGTGTAGAAATGTGTGTCACCTTGCTGATCTGATCGCTTATCGCCGCGTTGACCTGCGGCTGGGCGTGTCCGACAGACACGGTGAGAATACCGCCGAAGAAGTCCAGATAGCGACGGTCATCCGAATCGTAGAGATAGCAGCCTTCGCCGTGATCCATCACGATCGGTTCATCGTAATAGGTGCTCACGCCAGGAACCAAATACTTTTTCTGTCGTGAGAGCAATGTGTCGGTTGGAGTCTGTGATTCCGTTCCCTGCACCATGACACCTCTTCTCGTATATGCTAGAATCATTTCTACAACCTGATGATTGATATGAAGATATCACATTGGCCGCAAGCAAAGCATGTGACAGATCGTATGATCTATCGACAGAAGAATATGACTATTTGTCGTTTCGCGATCAGACTCGCATGATTGGTAGGGGTGGACTTGTGCATAGCCAGCTGCGCATCCAGGATGTATTGATGCGCCCGGTATTCAAAGGCGCACAGTTGCTTGCCGGAGCGTCCGGCGTCGATCGGCCTTTACGCTGGATTCATATACTGGACGTTCTTGAGGTCCGCGACATGATTCGCGGCGGCGAACTCGTACTCACGACCGGCATGGGATTCAGCCGTTGTACGGAGGACTTTCGGTCCTACATCGAGCAGTTGATCGTCGGCAATGCTGTGGGGCTCTGTATGGAACTCGGTACAGCGATCAGAGAAGTGCCTCCGGAAATTCTGCAGATTGCCGACGCGCATGACTTCCCTCTGATTGTGTTCACCTTTCAGGTGCGCTTTGTCGACATCACTCAAGATGTGCATAGTCTCATCCTCAGCAGACACCACAAACTGCTCGATGATGTGGAGCACATCGCCCATCGGTTGCAGCAGTATACGGTGGGCGCTTTGGGCATGCAGCATATCCTTGCGCTGATTCGAGAGGTCACGGAACACACCGTAATGTATTTTAGAAATGGCCAAAATCCAGTCGTGCTTCCGCATGCGCGCACCGACTCCAGCGCAATCGTCAGAGACATGATCGAAAAATTGCAGATTGATATGGATGGCGTCATGGAGCCCACAGTCTTCCCTCTTCCGGACGCCTGCACTCTGGAGGACAAATGCGAGGTCGTCATAGCGCAGACGGTGTTTGTCGTGGGCATACCAAGGGCTACGCTTGTGCTGCTGTGCAACGCCGACCAAGTGAACGAGTACCTGATGATGGTTGTCGACCGCGCCACAAGCGCGCTGGCGCAAGGCGAATTTCACCGCCTGTCCGTTCAGGAACAGCAACTGTTTCATGAGCAGGACTTTGTGGAACAACTGATACGCGGCGAGAAACTGCAACAGTCGAGCGCGGACTCGATCATGCCTAGCGGCCGTGAAAAGCGTTTTTGCACCGTGATGCTCTACATCCCTGGACTCGTGCTGAGCGTCTCGGAGCAGTACGGCGAAGACTGGCGCAGCCAGCAATTGCCCCTGTCCATGTTGATCCGTTTTCCGTTTGCCAGGGAACAGTTTCGACCTTATCTGTCGCTGCGCCGCGATGCAATCATTGCCATCCTCGAATATGACGGGCAACAGGCGGACTGGAAACCGCGCATCACCTCTGCGATCAAACACCTGCACGCGATTCTGCGCAAAAACGGCGTGGAGAATCAGGGCGTATTTGTGGGGGTGGGACGGGAGGTCAACGTTTTGTCCGCCGTCGAACGGAGCTATCAGGAGGCCGTAACCGCCCTCGCGATACGCAACAAAACCTCCGAGACCGACATATTTTTTTACGACGACGCCGGCATCTACCGCTGGGTTGCCATGCTGGAACGGGATGAGCAGGCGCGCCAGCTTGCGCGCGACGACCTCCAGCCAGTTCTGGAGTACGACCGGAAACACCAGACAGTTCTGTTTGAGACTCTGCGCGTCTATCTGGATTGCGACCGCTCGAAACAGCAGACGGCGGACCGACTGTTTATCCACAGACAAACCTTATATCACCGACTGGAGCAACTCAATCAACTGCTCGCCGTCGACCTGGCGGACCCAGTCAGGCGGCTCGCCCTTCATGTCTCCGTGTACTATCATCTCCTGAATCCGTGACGTGTACTGTCTCACCACTCGGCTGCGATGGCCGGAAACGCCGACAGAATCGGCGCCCCCCTAGCGATAGAGATGCTCGCGAGTCAGCGCCGCACCGTCAGTGATTCCGTTCGAAAATAGAATCTGGTGAAGGTGCAGGTTGCCCAAATGGAAAGATGCGGCGCTGGACTGCAGATAGAGACGCCACATGCGGACAAACCGTTCATCGAACATCCTCTGTGTCTTTTCGGTGCTGTTCTCGTAGCGACTGACCCAATGGTCCAGCGTCATAGCATAGTGACTGCGCAGATTTTCGATGTCCAGCAGTTGAAATCCAAAGTCGGGAAGCAGCGCAACCACTTCACGCAATGAAGGAACGTAACCGCCAGGGAAGATATACTTTTGAATCCACGGATCAGTGGGCACTTCTTTCGCCTGGGTAATCGTGTGCAGCAACGCCAACCCGCCGTCTTTAAGCAGAGTCTGCACCGCCTTCATGAAAACGGGATGGTGTTGCTGGCCAACGTGTTCGAACATGCCGACGCTTGCTATTTTATCAAACTCCTCGCCTGTCGCCGCCAACTGGCGATAGTCGAGCAACTCGACCTCCACCTGATCCCGCAGACCGTGTTCCGCGATCCGTTCCCTGCTCTTCTTAAACTGCTCCTCGCTCAAGGTGATCCCTTTTGCCTTGACCCCATACTCCTTCGCTGCCCGGATGATCAACCAGCCCCACCCGCTGCCGATGTCAAGCAGCGTTTCCCCAGGACGGAGTTGCAGTTTCTTGAGAACATGATCAATTTTCTGCAACTGAGCCTGTTCGAGCGAATCTTCAGGGAACCGGAAATACGCACAGGAATAGCTCATGGTCTCATCAAGCCACAACGCATAAAAATCATTTCCGACATCGTAGTGATGCTGGACATTCTCCTTTTCTTTTAACATGGAGAACCCTCTGCGCAGCAGGGCGGGAACTCTCTTCCCATTTAATGCTCCGCTCTCAGACGCCAGTGCAATCACATCTGCGATCTTGCCTTCAATATCGACGACGCCGTCCATATAGGCCTCTCCGAATGACAATACAGGACTTTGCAGCCACTTCAGGAGAGAAATTTGTTCCTTGAATACAAGGGTAAAGCGCGGCTCCCCATGGCCATACGTCACAGAACTGCCGTCCCAGTAGCGAACCTGATACGGGAGCGTTTTCATCCCTCTGAACAGCTTGTCCATCATCTGCTTTTGCATTACGTTCAGCCCTTTCTGCGATTAGAATGACCATGCAATTAAACTCCTGAGGCGTCTATGATAATTTTACTGTTTTATCAATCCGGCGTACACAGATTTACAAGCAAATCCGTACTCCATGAATTTCGTTCGGAGTGTGTATAGCCCCTTCTCCCTTTGGAAAATCATACTACAGAAAAAATTGAATGCGAAAAGGCCATGTCTTAATCGGAGGTGACAGTGAATGGTGATGTTGCTCTCACAGGGAGTCTGTCTGCTGGGCGCAGTCGGTGTCGGGTGGACTCTGCTCGCGCCCGTCGACGCGAGGACTTCGGTCAACACAGTCAACACAGTCAACACAGTCAATACGGTCGACGCCATTCGCATTGATACAGCAAAGCCGCTTATGAAGGTTTTCCATGCTGGTCAGTTAGTTCACACGTATCCAGTGGCGTTGGGCAAGCCCGACAGCGCGACTCCCATCGGCTCGTGGCGCATTGTAAACAAGCAAAGGGGTTGGGGATCGGGTTTTGGCACGCGTTGGCTGGGTCTGGATGTTCCGTGGGGAATCTACGGGATTCACGGAACGAATCGCCCCGCCTCCATAGGCCAATTTGCCAGTAACGGCTGCATCCGTATGCGCAACCAGGATGTCGAGCAACTATACGCACTGATCCCTGTCGGCGCGTCGGTCACCGTCACGGGAGATCCGCTTCGCCATCTGCGGAAGCTGGAATACGGCCACGTCGGAGCGGATGTTCAGTTGGTGCAGCAAAAACTCCGGCAAGCGGGGTTTTACCGCGGCCCGTGCGATGGGCGATTTGGAGTGGGAACGCAGTTTTCCCTTGTCTACTTCGAACTCTCGCGCCAACTGCCCATGGATGGTGTGGTCGACGTGGACGACTATCGGGCGCTCGGGCTCCTTAGGCCGTAAAGTCCCCGAATTTTTCCACGGGGATATAAAGCGTGCCTTTCAGTCTTTGTACTGGAAATAGATAGAGAAGAGTAGTATGCTGATTTTGAGGACTCGTGTCTATTGTCAGTTGCGGGTTCGGCGCACTGAGCATGGTCATCCCTGCCCATATCATTATGATTTCAAGCGGAAGCGTGTTTGCCGTCGTTGTGGGCGTGTACGGAATTTCGTCTCGCAGCTTTCGGCAAGTTGGTCAAGGACTCGCGGCATAGTAGATCACGACCGTCTATGCGCGCAGGCGCAGAACTCACTGTTCCCCCGACTGCTGAAAGGTGGATGCCACATGATGCGCTTTGACAGGATGGCGGCACGTTATGACTCCTTTTGCCATACCCCATTAGGACAGTTTGTGGACGAAGTAGAGCGCGCCTTGATCTGGGCGTTGCTAAAGCCGCAACCAGGCGAAGCCATAGGAGATTTCGGGTGCGGAACGGGTGCGTATGCGATTGCCTTGGCGCAGGCCGGGTGCACAGTCATCGGAATCGATGAATCGCCCGTCATGCTGACAATAGCCCGCGACAAATCGGCCGCCGACGGATCGATAACCTACTTGCAAGCAGATTTGGCCGACCTTCCGCTGCGCTCGTCAACTTTAGATGCTGTGCTCCTGCAAGTCACCCTGGAATTTGTTGCGAATCCGGTCGTTGTCCTGAAAGAGGCGTTTCGTGTTCTGAAACCGAACGGAAGACTGGTATTGGGCCTCATTCACGGCGCCGGTCCGTGGGCCCGCCACTATCGGGAACGGGTAGAGCGCGATCCGACGTCGATTTACAGCCACGCGCATTTTTTTACTCTGGAGGAGATCTGCGCTCTCCTCGCAACACCCCCTACGGCTGTCCGGGAAGGCCTCTACGTCGGCCCAGACGAGTTTCGCACAAGCGACGGCGCCTGGTCACTGGAGCGCCAGCGCAGCGAAACAGAACCAAGGAACGCAGCAGGGTATTTGGCGATTCGGTTCAGCCGCCACTCTGAATGGATGTCAACATAGGCCGCGATCCCGACTACCGAGTGTCCGCGCCTGATTCCTCCTCTGTTACGAGAGAGTCAAGCCACCGTTGCACCGTCCGAATCATATCGCTGTTACAGAAATAATAATGCCAGATTCCCTTTTGCCGATGCCCCACCAAGCCTGCCTGCCGCAAAACGGCCAAGTGTCTGGAGACGGTTGACTGCGGCAGTTGCAACAAACTGCTGAGGTCCTGAACGCAGACTCCATTTACCTTCTCACCATCCACGCGACAGAAATACTGCTTCTTGCCAAGCGCCTCCAGCAGCGATCGCCGAATGGGATCAGCCAACGCCTTATACGCCCAGTCGATGTCGAGGCGGATCGTATCGCTGCGTGCTGGTTTCGTCGTTGCCATGATCATTCCCCCGTATGCAATCGCTCATGCATTCATTGACCGTTGCGGTTTCCGCTGTACTGATTGTGCCACTCGGAAGCAAATCAAGTCAATCACGCACTCGGAAACGTTCCCTCCCCTTCTTCTGTGTTCCCCGTCTTTCGCATCTGCGGATGGGTTTCCTGCATGCGAAACAAAAGGACCACCATCGAAATCAGCGCAATGACGCCGATCAGATCCACACTGTGCAGCATGCCCAGCGAACGGCTCGTGACGCCAAGCAGCAGGCCGCCGATCGCATATCCGCCGTCTCGCCACAGGCGATACACGCCGAGCACGCCGCCCCGTATTTGCGGCGGCGCCACGTCAGCCACTGCAGCATTGAGGTTCGGATAGAGCAGCGCCATACCCAGTCCCATGATGCCTGCCGTGACCACCCACCAGGCAAACGCGTGACCGAACCCAAATGCGAGGATTCCCACACCAAGCAGCCCCATGCCTGCCACAATGGGCGGCTTTCGCCCGATCTTGTCAGACAGTATGCCGGCGCCAAACTGGGCAAATCCCCACACCATCGTGTACACGCCCCCGATCAACCCGATAGCGACGATCGATGCGTGTAAATTCGCCAGGTACAGCGGCAGCATCGCCCACACCAGCGTATCTGCCAGTTTGTTCACAAGACCCGCCTGACTGATTGCCGACAAAGTCGGATTCCCTACTGTGGTGGTCCAAAAGATTTTCCCCACGCTCACGCGCTCACGCGCGCTTTTCTCGCGCAGCATGTCTCTCGACAGGGTCTGCGCCGCTGCGTTCGTTTTTGTTTCCTGCAACACATGTCCGCGCGTCTCGCGTATAACCAGAACGCTTACGCTAAGACCAACCATCAGGACTCCCGCCCCGTACACAAAGGGGGCCTGCAGCAGACCATAGCGCGCGGCGATAATACCCGTGAGGATCGTCGAGACGGAGACGCCGATATACCCCGTCGCTTCATTGACGCCCATCGCAAGCCCCCGTTCCCTGGAATCCACCAGATCCAATTGTTTGGTGATCGTCATCGTCCAGGCGAATGCCTGATTGGCGCCCAGAAAGACGTTCGCCAGAATCACGGCAGACCACGTGTGAACAAATAGTAGGAGTGCGATCATCGGAATGCCAAACAGCCACCCCACGATGAGCACGGGGCGTCGTCCCACGGCGTCGGAGAAGTGTCCGGCGGCCAGATTTAAGATGGCCTTTGTCACGCCAAACGCGATGACAAACGCAAAGATGAGCGTCATGGAAGTCACGTGATAGATGTCTTTCCCGAGCAAGGGAACGACTGTGCGTTCGAGTCCAACGGTCATTCCGACGAGTATCGTGCTGAACACAAGCCACAAGAACTGCCGCAGATTCTGTCGGATTCCCACCTGCTTCACCTGCTTCACCTGCTTCACCTGCTTCACCTGCTTCACCTGCTTCACCTGCTGTGCCGCGTTCGCCAAGGCGTTCACTCCCTTATTCGGGCATCCATTAGTTATTAGTATATATCCGTATATACGAATTTAATCATATATTATCGACCAATAAGTCCATTGTCAACGGCGCGTCAATCTCCGCGGATGGATCGCAAATAGCTAAAAAATGCCTCCACCGCGTTCCAATAGGGAGCGGTGGAGGCGCCACGTTCATTACACGTCATATCCGGCGTCTTCCACCGCCTGTTTCAAATCAGCCACAGACGCATCTCCTTCGGAAAACGTCACCACAGCTTGCTGCTTCTCCAGGCTGACGTCAGCCGCCTGAACGCCGCGCACGGCTTTGAGAGCTTTGGTCACCGAGTTCACACAGCCGCCGCACGTCATGCCCTTGACCTCAAACGTCGCTACAGCCATCAAGATCACCTCCCTTCAGAAGATTCAATGCGCTCCGATCACCTCTCAGCGCACCGTTCGAAACCGCCGCAGCAAGAGTGAATTCGTGACGACGCTCACGGAACTGAGCGCCATCGCTGCCCCCGCGATGACCGGATTGACCACCCCAAACGCGGCCAGCGGAATTCCGAGTGTGTTATAGCCGAACGCCCATCCGAGATTCTGGCGAATCTTGCGCATGGTCGCCTTCGCCAACTGTACGCTGCGCACGACGCTTTCCAGATCGCCTCGAAGCAGCGCAATATCCGCGGTTTCGATCGCCACATCCGTACCCGTGCCGATCGCGAAGCCCACATCGGCCGTCGCCAGCGCCGGAGCGTCGTTGATGCCGTCGCCTACCATGCCCACGACCTTCCCCTGCTGCTGCAGGTTCTTGACCTCATCGGCCTTCTGCTCCGGCAACACTTGTGCGAGCACCCGATCCGGCGCTAGCCCCACCTGCCTTGCGATCGCTTCCGCTGTCCGGCGGTTGTCACCGGTGATCATGTACACGTCGATCCCCATGCCCTGCAAATCCGCGATCGCCTGCGCCGACGTCTCTCTTACCGTGTCCGCCACCGCGATGAGTCCGAGCAGGCAACCGCCCTGCGCCACCCACATGGCGGTCTTTCCTTGCGCCTCCATTGCGGTCGCGTCCACTGACTCTTCGGAGCGATCAACCCCTGCACGGTCCATGAGCGATCGATTCCCGATCTGAACCTGGACACCGTCGATGTTCCCCTCGACACCATAGCCGGGTATGGCCTTCAGGTCGTTCACAGAAGCCAAAGCGATCCCCTGCGCGCGGGCATGGTCAACGATCGCCGCTCCCAGGGGGTGTTCGGAACTCACCTCGACACTCGCCGCGATCTGCAGCAACTCCTGTTCCTGGACGCCGAAGGGCCGGACATCCGTGACCATCGGTTTCCCCTGCGTGATCGTTCCGGTTTTGTCGAGCACCACCGTCGTGATTCGATGCGCCTGCTGCAAGGCCTCCCCGCCTTTGATCAGGACGCCGAGTTCGGCTCCCTTTCCCGTTCCGACCATGAGCGCCGTCGGCGTGGCGAGTCCCAGGGAACATGGGCAGGCGATAACGAGCACCGCGACCGCGTAGATCAGGGCATGGGTGAAGCCCGCGATAAAGAACCAAGCCAGGAACGTCACCACTGCCACACCGAGAACGATCGGAACGAAGATGCCAGAGACCTTGTCTGCCAATTGCTGAATCGGCGCTTTGGAACCCTGGGCCTCGTCCACCATCCGGATGATCTGGGCCAGAGCCGTGTCTTTCCCGACTTTCGTCGCGCGGAATCGAAACGCGCCCGTTTTGTTCATCGTCGCAGCAAACACCGCGCTGCCCTCACTCTTCGATACGGGTAAGCTCTCGCCCGTAAGCATCGACTCGTCCACCGTTGTGCTGCCGCTCTGCACCACTCCGTCGACCGGCACGTTTTCACCAGGGCGCACGAGAATCTCGTCGCCCTTAACCACCTGCTCCACCGGAACGTCCGTTTCAGCTCCTTCCCGGACGACATGGGCCGTCTTGGGCTGCAGTTTCACCAGGGCCCTCACCGCCTGCGACGTTTGCGCCTTGGCCTTGTGCTCGAGCAACTTGCCCATCAGGATCAGCGTTGTAATGAGCGCGGCCGAATCGAAGTACAGCGCGCTCGAGATGCGAAACACCACGACGGCCAAACTGAAGAAGTACGCCGCCGACGTTCCGAGAGAAACCAATACGTCCATGTTGGGCGCCCCGCCGCGCAGCGCGTGGTAAGCGCCTTTATAAAAGCGCCAGCCGACGGCAAACTGCACCGGCGTGGCAAGGGTCACTTGCAGCCACACCGGAAGCATAAACCCGTACCCAGGGATGAACAGGCTCAACATTTGGACCACAAGCGGCAGCGTAAGAATGACGCCAGACCAGAAAGCAATGCGCAGATTCCGATACGCGATCCGCTGATCTGCGCGCTCTTCACCCGTGCGATCAACCGCCAGCGCCGCGCTGTACCCTGTCTTTTCGACGATGCGGATCAATTCGTCCGGAGTCGCAAGTCCAGGCGTGATCTCGATCAGGGCCTTTTCGCTGGCCAGGTTCACGCTGGCTTTCGCCACGCCCGGCGCCTTGTTCAAATTTTTCTCAATGCGCGCCGAACAGGCCGCGCACGTCATGCCGCTGATCGCGAGTTCCACCTTGACATTCGCCACATCGTAGCCCGTTTTGCGCACCGTCTCGATCAATTTTCCTGGGTTGGCCACGCCCGGATCAAAAAATACCGTCACTTTTTCCGATGCGAAGTTGACGCTCGCCTGCTGCACGCCCGGCACCTTGTTCAGATTCTTTTCGATCCGCGCGGCGCACGCCGCACAGGTCATTCCGGTGATGTTCAGTTGCGCGCTCTGAACCTCAGCGTCTGTTCGTTCTACGACTGCTTCCGCCACTTCCGCCACTTCCGCCACTTCCGCCACTTCCGCCACTTCCGCCGCGTTCGCCATGTGCGCCGCCTCCTTTCCATTATTTAGCGTAACCGCGAATCACTTTCATCAGTTCCTCGATTTTTTCGTCGCCTTCGTCTCCCCGTATCGCATCCGCCACGCAGCCGCGCGTATGGCTCTCAAGCAAGATCAGTTCAACCCTGGTGAGCGCCGCCTTGATCGAGGACAACTGCGCCAAAATATCCACACAATAGCGCTCTTCCTGGATCATCTTTTGAATGCCGCGGGTCTGACCTTCAATCTTGCGCAGGCGAATCAGCAAATCCTCGGCTTCCTTTTGATACGAATGCATGCCCGATCACCGCCTCGTTTCATTTCTCTATGTCGATACTATACCCCCGTATCCCAGCTGTCAATTTGGAACGGTTTTGCTTGATATATCCCCCTAGGGGGGATATATTTGATTTGTGAATAGGAGGACGCATCCATGAACTTTGGACATCGTCACGACGGACACACGCATTCCCACGGCGGTGTGGACAGCAGTATTGTTCAAAGTAAAGAGGCCACGAAGGTTTTAATGATTTCTCTCGTGGGACTCTTGGCCACTGCGGCCGTACAAGCCATTATTGTTGCATTTTCAGGCAGTGTGGCTCTATTGGCAGATACCATTCACAATTTTGGCGATGCACTCACGTCTATTCCGCTTTGGGTCGCATTCATGTTGAGCCGTCGCCTGCCAACAAAACGATTCACCTACGGATTTAACCGCAGTGAAGACATCGCCGGCATGTTCATTGTGCTTGTAATTACAATAAGCGCTGTGGTTGCCGGTTACGTATCGGTCCAGCGAATTCTTCATGAGTCTGCCATTGATCACTTGGGAGCTGTGGCGGCCGCCGCCATCATCGGCTTTCTCGGCAACGAAGTGGTTGCCTTCTACCGCATCCGAATGGGGAAACGCATGGGTAGCGCCGCTCTTATTGCGGACGGAAAACACGCCAAAGTGGACGGCATTACCTCCCTGGCTGTCTTGGTTGGCGTGGCAGGCGCCTGGCTTGGATATCCCATTGTAGACTCAATTGTCGGTTTGATTATTACTGTCATGATCCTCTTCATTGTGAAAGACTCTGCCAAAACGGTGTTTACTCGAATCATGGACGGTATCGAGCCGGAAAAAATCGATCAGCTCACGACCTCTGCCGCGAGTGTTGAAGGTGTCCAGAAAGTTAACGATGTCAGGGCTCGCTGGTTCGGCCATGAAATCTTGGCCGAAGTCAGCATCGCCGTCGATTCCCACCTGTCGGTGAGCGCAGGCCATCAAATTGCCAGGGATGTGATCCACCATCTCCTGCATGACGTGGAGCATTTGTCTACGGTTCAAGTCCATGTAGATCCGACGGAGGCACAAGGCAAATCTTTTCACTCGCATGAAGGGTTCCACCACGAAGGCCGCCAACATGACCACGGACACGACAACAGCCATGTACACGAGGTACATCATGCAACAAAAAAACAGCAGGACCATGTACACTGAGCGCGGCGCGTTTTGCGTTTGCGATATCCTGTTTGGGGTCGGCAACGTATGGATGGCTTGCCGGAACATGGCCATTCGGAGCAGTGGAAACAGTGTGGGCTCTTGTGGCCTTCCGTAAGTGGTGTACCTTGGGCGTAAAATAACAAACTGACGCGATGGACCGATCAGAAAGAAGACTCGTCGTAGATTGAGCTAATCGGCGTCGAAGCGCCGCGACTGATCTCCTGTAGAGGGAGAACGTTCTCCACAGTATGGACACAGACGCCACGATGATTCGAGTTTGCGTCCGCAAGCCTGGCACCGCAAAACCTCCCGTGCACTCTGAGTCATGAGACGGTATACGGTCGTTCCCAGAACAACGACGAGGAGCATCAACACGATGAGAAACAGTGTCATCACCAAGGGCATCGTGAACATCATCCATCCCATTGGGCCGCGATTCCACATGCTGCCCGCCGCTATCAGACACAGCAGACCAAGAAACACCAGACCGCCCGCCGCAATCCATCCGCTTCGTCGCATCGCATTCACCCCCTGATCTACGCTGTATATCCGGATTAGACTTTCATGCTGCTACGCAGCACCAACAACCGGGAAGAAAATACGCCTGCGGCGATTTTCAGGTTAGACTTTTATGATCCTTATTGCTGCGACTCAACCACAAGGGCCGGAATGACGATGATCATCGTCGTGCCCACGCCTTCCTCGCTGTCTGCTTCGACAGTGCCGCCATGCAACTCAGCGATGCGTTTCACCATGGCCAACCCCAGTCCCGTTCCACCCTGCTGACGGGAGCGGGATTTGTCCACCCGGTAGAGGCGCTCCCATACAAAGGGCAAGTCCGCCTGCGGGATCCCTGCGCCAGTATCGCGAACAGCGATCTGGATCGAGTCACCCCTGCGCCAAATGACGATTTTGACCTGCCCTGGTGCTGACGTATACCGAAAAGCGTTGTCGAGAAGGTTAAATAGCACCTGCTCCATGCGAGCGACATCGACATCCGCCGTCAAGTCAGGCGGCGACGACACACTCAGCACGATGCCCTTTTCCTCCATCTTGGACCGCATGCGCTGTGCGACGCGGATCGCCAGTTCTCCGATATCAGCGGTTTCCCTGGAGATGCGCAGGATCCCTTCATCCGCCTGCGCTAAAGTAAACAAATCCTCGATCAGGCGCAGGACGCGGTCCGTCTCATCTCGGATAAGTCGCAGATACTCCTGTTCCTCATCCTCGGTTTTCGCAAGTCCGTCGGCGACAACCTGACTGTACCCCCGTACATACGTGATCGGCGTCCGCAGTTCATGAGCCACATCAGCCAAAAATTCTTTCCGTGAAGCATCCAGTCGTTGCAACCGTCTGGCCAGTTCGTTGATGGCCTCTCCCAGCCGCGCCACTTCATCGTCGCCCCGCGCAGGCACACGCGCATCAAGATTACCCTGCCCGATCTCGTGTGTGACATGGATCATCCGGACAAGCGGCTGAGCCAACCGCTGTGACAGGAACACGGCCAGTCCGGTCGCCAGCAAAATTGCGCCAACCGCCGATAGAATGAGCAGTAGCTCGACTCGCGCCGATGTGACCTGTCCTGCACCGCGGAACACCAGCACATGACTGATCAACTGATGCAAAGACAAGTAGAGAGCCAGCAGGTCCACCGCGATCAGTCCGAGGATGGACAGACCAATTTTAATGGCGATGCTCCTGCGAATCATACCGACACCTCAAATTTGTACCCGACGCCCCAAACAGTAGCGATCGGATCGGTTTCGATCCCGGCTGACCGCAACTTCTCCCGCATGTTCTTGATGTGCGTATCGACTGTGCGGCTGTCGCCGTCGTATTCCGCACCCCATACCAGGTCAAGCAGCTGTTCACGGGCAAAGGTGCGCCCTGGCCGCTTGACGAACAGCACCAGGATCTCAAACTCCTTGGGTGTCAGGTTAACGACATGGCTGCCCACGGAAGCCAGCCGATTCTCGATATCCACCCGCAACTGCAGTCCGGGAATGTCGTATACCGGTTCGTCATTGCGATACGCGCGCCGCAATAGACTCTCGACACGCGCGGCCAGTTCCCGTCCGTCAAACGGTTTGACCAGATAGTCATCCGCACCCGCCTTGAGACCTGCAACCTTGTGTTCCACCGCATCCCTCGCCGTCAATAAAAGGATCGGGATATCCCGGTTCTGTTTGCGGATTCGTCGGCATGTCTCGATCCCATCCATCCCAGGCATCATGACATCAAGCACAACCAGATGATACAATCCTCCATCCAGTTCTCTCTGGCAAGACAGTCCATCTCCCGCCTCGACCACTTCATATCCCACTTCATTGAGATAAATCCGGATCAGGCGACGCATGGGAGCCTCGTCATCGACCACCAGGATACGCCTTTGCATCCAGTGCACCTCCCTTGAAAAGCCACGTCCGCGCGTCCGTGGTCGCGAAACGTGGCTTTGCGCCGTCTTCTGCGAATCCGTCCGTTTTTCCTTAGGTTCCCTTACCACAAGAGCGTCAGCCAGACTGTCACGTGACACGCAACGTTCCGTGCATGCCCTGTTGTGCATGCCCTGGCACAGGACAGAGATAATAGTACGTTCCCGCGCGCAGATTGAGCAACCCCGAAGTCGTGTCATATTGTGCTGACGGCAGCGCCTTCGTCGTCCGCTGAGGAAGCGGCGTCAGGAGAAAATCCGTATTGATGGCCATCATGGACATGAACGGGTAGGGCGGAGGCGTTGTGGTGACCTCAACCCCATGCAGGTATCCCCAGTCTGTATTGACGAGTGTAACACGAACCTGCGCCTTGGACGACACCACAACCGTGGGATTGACCAGTCCGTCGATCTCCCACGTCATATTGGGTTTCCCGTGCGGCGAAGCGAGTGCGACGAGCGTCACACTTTGGTTCCTGTACGTAACGGTGTTCGCTTTGCGATTGATGATCGCACCCGCTTCACCTTGCCGAACAAGTTGATTCAGTTGCGCATTGTTGACCAGAGAGCGGTTGGCGCCCGCACCGTAGCCCCCCATCATGCCATAGCCGCCGCCGTTCGCGCCCGCGCCGTAGCCTCCCATCATGCCATAGTCGGCGCTCCCCGCATTGGATGGGGCTTGGTCCATCATGGCAGACCAATTGATAGCATATTGTCCATGGCGTGCAACAGTGGCTGCGAATACCGAACCACCCACAATCAAAACAGACGTAGCGACAATCGACGATACGATCCAATGTTTCAGTTTCATGATATATCCTCCCCTTCATGTAGCCACCGTACCGTGGATGTGTGAAGAAAGTATGGAGAGCAAGCATTTGCTGGCCACCATCACAGGAACGGCGCGGCCACGATTCTGAAATGCAGTCCACACAGTCCATCACGCCGTGTTCGCATGAAAAATAGGCCATGTGGACCATAGCCGTCATTCAGCCCCGATCACCGTCTATCTGGTTTCGTCAATGATCTTTTTCATACCGGCATCGACATAAGGGTGATTTTCACTCAGTCTGCGCAATAATGCCGCGAACCCGTCCTGTCAAACGAAAACCGCGTAACAAATCGCCCCGCTTTGCCAGCTTCGCCATAATCCCAGACAAACACATGCCCAGACGGAATCGAATATCCGAAGATCCGAACGGGTCTGTGAACCACTTGATACACGGGCTGAAAAGGACAACAATGCCAATACCCGTTCTCGCGTACCACAGCACTCCGTCGTGAAGTTCGGTTACATCATTCGCAACTCCGATCATTCTATCTCGCGTGCTTTCCCCGAAGAGCTGACGGACACTTCAGGAGTATTTCAAGGTGCCAAACATACGTGACCGTTCGTACGGATAGGCCCAACCGCGTTCACCACACGCTGTGTCGCTGCTGCATTTTCATGAGACGTCAACTACGGTGGCGCCAACAGTCCTGTATAAGAGGAAGATTGACCCCTATAGTTGGTCGGCCAATCCTACTGTAAAGGATTAAAGACTTTGTGGCGTAATGTGAACATAGGGCCCCTCGCGAGGCTCTTTTTCTTGGAGTCTCGTTTTTATCTCCCGTCGCAACACCCTGCCCCTGCACTTCTATCCATCGACTATTTGCAGTTCGACAACCGTCGATCGCTCCGCCTGAAGATGATTCGGCTGCGAACGCAGGATGCGCGCATTACACAGTAGCACATGCATTATTTTTACCACTCTCGAAGCGCGTCTAGCCTCAGCCACAAATTTTGCATTCACCCATTTAGCATCACGGTTTGTAACCTTTTTGGCATATGAATCGTCTAATCTGAGACCACGAAAGGAAGATGTGATGTGCAATGAAATCGCAGGGGATGTTTCACGCAGTTTCTGTCGCTCTTATTGTGAGCATGGCGATCGTGTTGTCGGGGTGTGGAGTCTCATCTTCCGCTTCAGCGCAGCAATCCGGTCAGCACGTTACGCACGCGGGGAAGACAGTTGTGCGTAAAACTGATGCTCTGAATACCCCCACTTTTGACGCGCGTTCTATGCTCACTTCCATACCCAAGGGGGACCATTATTTAAAGATCACGTTTGTAGTCAAGGAAAATCGGACTTACTTTCTTAACATCGGACATCCTCTAACGGATACTGGTGCTATCGTTCCCACAACTTTTAACTTTCAGGCGAGAGATGGTTTGGTAACAGAATATATCCCCATGGGGGTGGTCTTTGACACCGTTGCAAATGGTGAGTTATTCGCTTACTTTCCCCCATTGAAATCCCGCAACGTCAACGAGAAGGCTTCTTCTGTATGGCTGCTTCTATATTCTGACTCTCCAGTGGCCGTGTATGCGATGCGCAGATCCCATCTGCGGCCAGACAATCTGATCAGTTGGCCGTATTATGGATCTGCAAACGTTCAAAATCGAGAAAGTTTATGAACAGCAGTTTAACCGGTCTTAGGGGTGTAAATGGGCTTGTGAATCTACCGTTACACTCTCCCGTCAACCTCATTAATGCTTATGGGCGTGGAAATGTTATCTTTGAAATTGATGGGATCGTATCCGCCGGGTGAAGTTTCGATAAGGTGTCCGTGGCAATCATGTTATCAATCGATTACAGTGGCAGCAACACTACTTACCTGGCGAGGGAGGAGATGTTACACTGGCGTTTGCTGCGAGAGATGATAGATAATTGTTCCAAGCGGTCTCGATCTCTGTCCGAGTTGCAGACGGATGATTCTTTACATACTGGATTCCCCAATGACTTTGAAAATTCACTTCGGCTAATTGAGTCTTTTCAGCATTGACCAGATACGGACCCCAATAGTAAGAATCGGAAATCCCCAACGCTGTTTCAAGATTATGTTGAAATTGCTGCGCAGTCAGCGAGCCGACAGGCGAGTTTAAATGCTGTAAAAATTCCTGATGAAGCGCCTCAGTTACTTTTTGAGCCTGAGCTGTGGTGACAGTATACCCTTGTTGCTTGGTTACAGTTTCCAATACAATTTCCCTGGTGAGCAGGCTCCATATTTGCTTGTTTGTCGGCTGCGTTCGTTTTCCCAAAGCGGCGAACAAGTCTTGTCCGTTCTTGAATAAATCAAATTGCTGTTGGGTAATTGCTGTTCCATCAATGTGCCCAATCACATTTTTACTGTTGGACGATTGTAACTGAGCTTGCTGAGTTTGAAAAATCCCCCACGCTCCATTCAAAAGGGAATTCGCAAAAGCATGGCCAGTCACAGCGAATCCCACCCCAATGACAACTATAACTACGGCGCCTGATCCAATACCCCATTTGATATTTCGTCTATTCAACCCAACCACCTCCGATTGGGATGAGCCCGTATATTGCTATCCTGCCCAAGATGATAGCTGTTATGTCCTATAAGCGATTCCAGCAGTAAACTCCCATGACTCAACGGCATGTCCGGGGGAGGGGGGATTCTCACCTTCAAGAAGACTCAGGCAGTAATCCTGTCAGTAAATCAAATGATTAAGAATATCCCATATAGAGTGAGGAGATCCATTGGGCTTTTTGCCAACGATATTCTAGTAAATGGACTAAAATACTGCATACGGCGAAACGTGCGCCGTCTTTCCTAAAAGCCCATTCGTTATTGCGGTTCTGTGTGAGTTATCCAATCGGACACCACCTTTGAATGTTTTACGCTGGATCCAAAGAACAACACTATTCTTGTCTTTGATGCTTAAAGCCTTCGATATAGCAAGTTTTATAATTCTCTGAAAATGAATAGTATACCTTGTAACGATCTGCTAAAATACGGTACGTGCCTTTCCATTCCGGTTCTTTTGCAGGCATACTTCGAAGTATAGCTATAATTTTGTGTTCGATGCTTTGAACGAGCGCCTTTTTGTATGCCGCTGTTTCTTTTTTTGTAAAATGAGTACTCTGTATGGATGCAAGGCATTTTCGCGCGGCACTGGTCCATCGGATATGCATTAAATTTCTCCACGCTCAATCGCTTGAAGAATCTCTTCCGTCGTATACAGGTTCCCCTCCGCGATATCCTTTTTCGCATCCCGAATGATACGTTCCAATTCCGGGTCCGACTCAATTTCGTCTTGAATTTCGTTTCTCGCCACAAATTGAATCAAATACCGTTCGCCGTCAATGTCGATTACAGTATCCTCGCTTTTGTTTATCCATGATCGGAAAAGCGTTGCGTCCTTGCCTTCTAATCGTTTCAGCAATAGATACACCACCCTTTATCACCCATTATACATCAGAAAGCATGCGTAAAAACGCAACCCTCTGTCTCTCGCCATCTATAGCACCCGTCCACTTATGCCTATAACAGTTTACTGATAAAAGTGAAAATTGTAGTTATCAACCTGCGATGAGGATTGAACGGTAATTTATAGGTATTAGCCCCACGCTAATATGTTTCCTCACACAGACTGAGTTACCGACGGCCATGATTCCTGATTCTCCAAACGAAGAGTTCCGAAGAAACGCGAAAGACCAGGGTTTTCCCCTAGTCTCGCTGCAATCGATGCCCCCCTGGATTAGTCCAGAAACATTGACGATATAACTTCCACATGTGCTGTCTGCGGAAACATGTCCACTGGCGCCACATCGCCGAGCACGTATCCGTGGTCGGCCAGGATACGCAAGTCACGGGCCAGCGTGGCCGGGTTGCACGACACATAGACGATGCGGGCAACCTGCGCCGCTGCCAGCGCGAGCAACACGTCTGCCTCGCAACCGGAGCGTGGAGGATCCAGCAGAACCACCTTCGGTCTGATTCCCCCCTCCTCTATGAGCAACGGAACTGCATGCTCTGCGCGCCCGGTGATAAAGCGGGCGTTGTCGATCCTGTTGCGGCTGGCGTTTGCGGCTGCGTCCGCCGTGGCGGTTGCTGCGCTCTCCACGCCATACACAGCGTGCGCGCGTTTGGCCGCCAGAAGCGACAATGCGCCGATGCCGCAGTAGAGATCAAACACGATATCGTCAGGGCCGATGTCCGCCATGGCAAGGGCCTGGCGATACAGAAGGTCCGTCTGCACAGGATTGACCTGTAAAAATGACGCTGCGGAAACCTGTACCTGTAACTCGCCCAGTTCTCCCGCTTCTGCCGCTTCTCCCACTGTATCAATGATGATCGGCGAGCCCCAGATCAGCCTGTCCGGTCGCGCCCCAGTGCGCCCATGACCTGCTCCCGACGCAGTTTCCAATCCTGCACTCGACCCGAACTCGCGGCCCTGTCCGGACCGGGAAGTCGCCTGCTCGACAACACTGGCAAGCCTGTACCCTGCGGGCATCTCCTGACCGAGCCGGCGCGCCAGTTCCGCGCCGGCCGACCGCAGCGGCGCGGCGGTCCTGAAGACGACCATCACATCGCCCGCCCGTGTGGAGCGTATCGCAATCTCCGCAACCGATCCTGTTCCGACATCCTCCGCGAACGGTTCAACGGCCAATTCTTCGAGCAGTCGAACCAACGTTCCCAGCATATCGTCATAAGCGGCAGGCCGGATCAGGCACTCCTCCTGTTCAACCGGCTCGTGCGTGCCTTCCTCGACAAACCCAGCCACAAATCGGCCCTCGCGCGCTTTGGCCATGACACTCACTTTATTGCGATACCGCCAGGGGTCCGCCTGTCCGACGGTGGGCCGCACAAGCCTGTCCAGGGTAGCGGCGTCGAATTTGCCGATGCGCTGGAGGGCGTCTTTCACGACCTGCCGTTTGAAACGCAACTGCTCTTCATACGAAAGATGCTGCACCTGGCAACCCCCGCATATCGAAAACACCGGACACGGCGCCGCGACCCTTGCGGGCGAGGTCGCCGCGATGCGCAGCGCTTTTGCGAACGCGTGCGACCGCGCAACTCGCGTAATTCGCACTGCGGCCTGTTCACCGGGCAGCACCCCATCCACGAAAACGGCGACACCCTGATGGCGGGCCACACCCTCACCGCGATATCCCAGACGTTCCACCGTTACATCGATCTGATCGCCAACCTTGACAGGCAGCGTCATACGATCCCGTTTTGCCAATATTCCAGCCTCGCTTCGCTATTCAGAATGTGTTATTGCGCCTCAGCGACGATCACCGACAGATGCTGCGGCATGACCTCAACACTGTGCGGCAGCCGGCCGCCGTATTCGCCGTCTATGTTCAGGTCGACAGCCTCGCTGGAACTCAGTTCAATCTGGCGGGCGTGGAAATAGAGCACGCGTTCGTCATTGATGTGGTCGCCGCGCAAGGCAGTGCTTACGAGTCGAATCATATCGCCGAGATTCGTCGGTTTGACGACCAGCACATCTAGCACTCCGTCACTCACCGACGCCTTGGGCGCGATATTTTCGAAGCCCGCCACCGCTCTGGAATTGGTGATCAGACACAGCATCGCCTTGCCGTCGTAGGTAAAGTCGTCTGCCCGGATCGTCAGATCAATCGGACGCAGCCCAGGCAGCCGCTCAAGCCCTTTGACATAGTAGGCGAGTTGTCCGAGCAGCGTCTTCAGTTTGCTCGGCACATCGTATGTAATCTCTGTCAATTTCCCGCATGCGGCGATATTCACAAAATAGCGATCGCCGCCAATGCGCCCCAGGTCAAGCGGCTGCACCGTTTTGCCGGCGATGACGCGGGCCGCTTCGATGATGTTCAGAGGGATATGCATAGCCCGCGCGAAATCGTTTGTTGTGCCAGCAGGGATAATCCCGAGCACAGGCCGCTCTGCGGCGGGCGCCAGGCCGTTCACCACCTCGTGAACTGTGCCGTCGCCGCCGCAGGCCACCACAAACGGAAATCCGTCTGCCGCAGCGGCGGCGGCAGCCTGCGTCGCATCCCCAGGACCGTCCGTCGCGTGGCAGGACGCTTCCAGGCCGCTCTCCTCCAGAATGCGCAGGACATCCGCCAATTGGGACCTGAACATTTCCTTGCCCGCTGTAGGATTGTAAATAAGACGCACCCTGGAGCGCACTGCGCTCACCCCTTGTCCGTAATGAGCTGAACGATGACGCGATTGACGATCTGGGGATTGGCCTTGCCTCTGGTTTCCTTCATCACCTGCCCAATCAGGGCGCCCAATGCCTTCTCCTTGCCTGCGCGATAATCGTCCACCGATTTGGAATTCGCCGCCAGCACGCGCAAAGCAATCTCGCGCAACTCACCTTCATCGGAAATCTGGACGAGTCCCTGCTCGGCGATGAGCGTCTTCGCATCCTTCCCCGAATCCAGCATATCCTTCAGGAGAGTCTTGGCGATTTTCGCGGAAATCGTTCCGTCTTCGATCAGGCTGATCAGTTCCGCAAGCGCAAAAGGCGTAACCTGAATCTCCGCGATCTCAAGCGTGGCCGCTTTGAGGTGAGCGAGCAGTTCTCCCATGATCCAGTTACTGGCCGTTTTGGGATCGCGGACCCTCTGCGCCGTTTGCTCAAAAAACTCCGCCAGACCCCGCGACGCTGTTAAAACGCCCGCGTCGTAGGCTGGCAATCCATACTCGCGTTCAAAGCGTTCCCGTCTTTTTGCTGGCAACTCCGGAATCTCCTGGCTCCGCGCGGCGATATACGCAGCAGACAGCGCGAAACGCGGAAGATCAGGATCAGGGAAATAACGGTAGTCGTGCGCATCCTCTTTTGATCGCATCGCGAGCGTGGCGCCCGTCGCTTCATCCCACCGCAACGTCTGCTGGACAACGCGTTCGCCGCGCGCCAGCAGGCCCGCCTGGCGCGCCTGCTCATACTCCAGTCCCCGTTGCACATTGCGAAAACTGTTCATATTCTTGATTTCCGTTTTTGTGCCAAACTCGCGTTGCCCCATGGGGCGCAGCGAAATGTTGGCGTCACAGCGCAGAGATCCTTCCTCCATCTTGCATTCCGAGACTAGACAGTATTGCAGGATCGAGCGAATTTCCTCCAGATACAGACGCGCTTCCTCCGCGCTGCGGAGATCAGGCTCGCTGACGATTTCGAGCAATGGAATGCCCACGCGATTCAGATCGACAAACGACGCCTCGCCATAGGGAGAATGGCTCAGCTTTCCGGCGTCTTCCTCCAGATGCACGCGCGTGACGCCGATCCTCTTCTTTTCTCCAGCGATCTCTATTTCAATAAATCCGTGCTGTCCGATCGGCTCATCGTACTGGGAAATCTGATATGCCTTGGGACTGTCCGGATAAAAATAGTTTTTGCGGTCAAATTTGCTCTGTGCAGGAACACTGCACCCGAGCGCCAGCGCCGCGCGGATACCGAGCGCCAGCGCCTGCTCATTGAGCACGGGAAGGGCGCCGGGACTGCCCATACACACGGGGCAGACGCGGCTGTTTGGCGGCGCGCCAAAGGCGACGGCGCAAGAACAGAAAATCTTCGTTTTGGTGCCCAGTTCCACATGAACTTCCAGTCCGATGACCGTTTCGAGCGCTGCCATCTATACCTCCACCTCCCCGGCCAGATCCGGGCGCAGCGGCGCCATGCCGGCCGCCTGTTCATACGCGTGCGCAACCCGCAGGAGAGTCTCTTCGTCAAACATGCGGCCAATCAGTTGCAAACCCACCGGCAACCCGGCGATCATGCCGCAGGGAACGCTGATCGCAGGCAACCCCGCCATATTGACAGGAATAGTACAGATGTCACTGAGATACATGGTCAGCGGATCCTGCACTTTTTCGCCCAGACGAAAAGCCGTCGTGGGCGCCGTCGGAGAAACGATCACGTCCACGCTTGCAAAGGCGTTTGAAAAATCCTGTCGAATGAGTGTGCGCACCTGTTGGGCGCGCTTGTAATACGCATCATAATACCCTGCAGACAACGCATACGTGCCGATCAGAATCCGTCGCTTCACCTCTGGACCAAAACCGCTGCTGCGCGTCTTTTCATACATGTCCAGCAGATTCTCGGCGGCCCCTGCCCGGAGGCCGTACCGCACGCCGTCATAACGGGCCAGGTTCGAGGACGCTTCTGCGGGCGCAATCAGGTAATAGGCGGCGAGCGCATACTCCGTGGCGGGCAGACTGACCGAAGAGACCGTTGCCCCCAGTTGTTCCAGAAGCGCGATCGCTTTCGTCACCGTCTCCCGGACGCCCACTTCTACACTGGGTCCGAAGTACTCGCTGGCAATCCCGATGCGCAGACCACGCACATCGCCCGTCAGCGCGGCGCGATAGTCAGGCGGCTGAATGTCTGCCGAAGTGGAATCGCGTCTGTCTCGCCCCGCGATCGCCTGGAGCACAATCGCCGCGTCTGCAACGGAATGCGTCAGTGGACCGATCTGATCGAGCGAGGACGCAAAAGCCACCAGACCATATCGGGACACCAGTCCATAGCTTGGTTTTAACCCCACCACCCCGCAGAAGGCGGCGGGCTGACGAATGGAGCCCCCCGTGTCTGAGCCGAGAGCGAATGGCACCATGCCCGCAGCGACCGCCGCCGCGGCCCCCCCGCTCGATCCTCCCGGAACCCGCTCCAGATCCCAGGGGTTGCGTGTTGAAAAGAATCCCGAGTTCTCTGTGGAAGAGCCCATGGCAAATTCGTCCATATTGAGTTTGCCCATCAACACAGCCCCGGCAGCGTTCAGCCGTTCGACGGCTGTCGCCGAGTAAGGCGGAATATAGCCTTGTAGAATACGGCTGCCACAGGTGGTCTCAATCCCTTGCGTGCACATGTTGTCTTTGAGCGCATAGGGAATGCCATCCAACATGCGCGCACCGGCAGGCGTATTGGCCGCCCCTGCCGCCGGTTTGTTCGCGGCGGCCGTGACGGCGGCGGGGTTGTCCATGTTGGCGACGCGGTGATCCCTGTTCGCGGACACACGCAAAAAGGCGTGTACACGATCGTCTAACGCCGCGATCCGGCGCAGGCTCAAATCCGCAAGCTCCGTGGCGGTTACCTCCCGCTTCGCCAGGCCCGCGCGCAACTCTTCTATGCCGCTAAAAAAATCCACTCATTCAACCTCCAGTACGGCGGGAACGCGAAACTGCTGCTCCTCTGTGTCGGGCGCATTGGCCAACACCACTTCCGGGGGCAGTGATTCACCTGGTTCATCCGGGCGCGTGACCATGCCTGTCTCGCTTCTGTTACTCGTCGCCTCAACCTCCGCGTGACTGATCAGTACATCCAGTTCCGGTTGCTTCAGTTGCCCTGCGTATGCCAGAATGCGGTTCAACTCCTGTGCAAGCGCATCCTGTTCCGCCTCTGTCACATGCAGACGCGCCAGCGCCGCCACATGCAAAACATCCTTGCGGCTCAAACTCACCCCGAGTTCCTCCTGCCATTTTTAATGAATGCCATTGCCCACCAATAAAATCACGATCGAAACTAGCGAAAAACAGATGCCCAGCAGATATAAAAATGTCACCGTCTGTTTTTGCGACAGTCCAGAACTCATCAGGTAATGAAAGGTATGCCCTTTGTCCGCGACATAAATGGGGCGGTTTTCACGAAACCGCCGAAAAATCACATAGAACGCGTCCATGATTGGAACTCCCAGGGCGAGGACGGGAATCAGAACCGACACGAGCGTCGCCGATTTGAAAGCGCCTCCAACGGCGATTGCCGCAAGGACATAGCCGATAAATGTCGCTCCCGCATCGCCCATGAAGATACGCGCCGGATGAAAATTGTGCCGCAGAAACCCGAGCGAACTCCCGATCAGGATGATGGACAGCAACGCCATGGCGTGATGGCCCTTGATGATCGCGATAAAAAACAGCGTCGTTCCAGAAATGGCGGCAATCCCGGCCGCCAGTCCATCGACGCCGTCAAGAAAATTCATCATGTTGGTGATGCCCACAACCCATACCATCGTGGTCAGAACGCGCAACCATGTCGGAAAAGCAACGAAAGCGTGGAGGAAGGGAACGTTGATCCCCTGAATACTGACGCCAAATATGGGCAGCACACAGGCAGCGACAATTTGAACGATAAACTTTGGCCAAGCGGGCAGATCCTGTTTTCTGGTTTTGTAAAAATCATCGACAATGCCAAGCAGGAAGATGATCCCACCGCCGATGGTGATACCCCAGAACTCGGGGGAACGATGGACAAATATGGCGGCCGTTATGATGAACCCTCCATAAATGGCCAGACCGCCGAGCATCGGAATCGGGTCTTTATGGATCTTGCGATGATTGGGGATATCAACGAACCCGGTCCTTAGCGCCAGTTTTTGCACAAATGGAACAGAGGCGAACACCAGCGCAAAACTTAACATGACTGCAAGAATATAATACATGGATCCAAGAGCCTCCCCAAGGTAGTGCAAGATCACTCTCAGTATACCAAAATAAGCAGCGGCGCGAAAACAGGCCCTCATGAGCCGTCATGACCGACCTCATCACCCATCGCCGCCTGTGTCAGGAATGGGGGAGGGTCTAAACAGGCTTACACGTACATACCCTTCACCATGTACAGTTCTACAGAGGGGGTCTTGGCATGGATTGGTATCTCGTACTGGACATCGTGACTGTACCCGTCGCCTTTGTGATTGGACGTTATTCTGCCCGCTATCGCTTTATTCGCATCAAGCGGCGGTACAGGCAAAATGTCGGCCAATTTATTCGTGGACGGTGATCCCATCCGCGCCGATCATGCGCAAAAAAGTCTGTTCATCGAGAATTTGCAAGAAAGCGTCTGGATCGGCGCGAAGCTGGTCCTCGGCCTTGGCCAGCTTTGACCCTGCGCCTTCGCCGGCAACCAGGTAATCCGTCTTGCGGCTGAGACTGCCTGCCACTTTGCCCCCCTGATTCTCGATCAGAGTCTGGGCATGCTGTCTTGTGAGATTCGTGAGCGCACCTGTCAGAACGACCGTTTTGCCAGCGAAGATCCCTGTTGTCCGCTCGGTTTCGGGCGGGAGATCTGTATCGAATCGTAGGCCATGACTGCGCAGCCGTTCCACCAGCACACGATTGTCAGGCTGCGCAAAGTACGCCGTGACGCTGTCCGCAAGTTTGGGGCCGATGTCCGGAATGTCCAGCAGATCGGCCGCATCAGCGACCATGAGACGATCGAGTATACGAAAACGCCGCGCCAGTGTCTGTGCGGCTTTCTCGCCGACCAGACGAATGCCCAGGCCAAACAGCAGCCGTTCCAGCGGCTGACGCCTGCTGTCCACGATGGCTGCAAGCAGATTACTCGCAGACTTGTCCCCCATTCGGTCCAATTGCAGGAGCTGTTCTTTGGTCAGCAGATAGAAATCCGCCGGATCCCTGACCAGATTCGCTTCGTGCAATGACTCCACGATCATGTCGCCCAGACCTTCGATGTCCATCGCTGAGCGCGACGCAAAGTGAATAAGCGATTCCACGCGTTTGGCCGGACACGCTGGGTTGACACAGCGCAACGCAACCTCTCCATCCTCCCGTACAAGCGGGCTTTGACACACCGGACACACCTCAGGCATGCGGTAAGGCTGTTCAGAGCCATCCCGGCCCTCCACCAGTACGCGCACAATTTCCGGTATGATATCGCCGGCCTTCTGCACCAGAACCAGGTCGCCAACCCGCACATCCTTATCGCGGATGACGTCTTCATTATGCAGCGTGGCGCGACTCACCGTGCTCCCCGCCAAAAATACCGGTTCGATCACGGCCGTCGGCGTCACGACGCCCGTTCGCCCGACATTCAGGTCGATCCGCACAATGCGCGCCGCTGCCTGTTCCGCGGCAAATTTATAAGCGATCGCAAAACGTGGACTCTTGGCCGTAACACCCAGTTCCCTCTGCACGGCAAAAGAATCGACTTTGATGACCACACCGTCGATCTCATAGGGCAGGTCGGCCCGCATCTCTTCTGCCCAGCGCACATAAGCAAGCACTTCTTCTATGGAGGAAACCCGCTTCCAGTTTGAATTCACGGGAAGGCCGAGGCTGGCCATCAGCGTGAGCGCCTCCGACTGCGATGCGGCCAACCCCTCCGGTGTCGCAAGCGCATACGCAAAAAAGGCCAGTCTGCGTTCAGACACAAGAGCGGCGTCGAGTTGACGCAAAGACCCCGCCGCGGCGTTGCGCGGATTTGCAAACTGCGGTTCGCCCCGCGCCTCGCGCAAACGATTGAGTTGATCAAAGGCGACTTTTGGCAGGTAGGATTCCCCCCGCACCTCGATGTTCAAAGGTGTACACAGACGGAGCGGAAGCGTCCGGACGGTTCGCAGGTTACGCGTAATGTCCTCTCCGACAACACCGTTCCCACGCGTCGCGCCGCGCACAAATACGCCTTCTTCGTAAAGCAGCGACGTTGCCAGCCCATCGATTTTAAGTTCGCATACATAAGCTGCATCAAAGCCCGCCGCCTGGCGCACCCGTGCATCGAAATCATGCAGATCTGCAGCCGAAAAGGCGTTGCCCAAAGAGAGCATGGGCGTCTGATGGACCGCTTTGGCAAATCCCTCAAGCACCGTTGCTCCAACCCGCTGTGTCGGCGAGTCGAGTGTGATGAGTTGCGGATGCGTCTGTTCCCATTCGACCAGTTCGCGCAACAGGGCGTCATACTCAGCATCGCTCACCAGCGGCTGATCAAGCGCATGATAGTGATAATCATACTCCCGCAACAATCTGCGCAGTTCCGCGACTCTCTGCGCCGCGCCGTCGTCATTCACCACCGTCACCTACCTTGACAATTGGAGCATATTTGACCATCAGTTTGCGATTGCCAATCGGCGGTGCAAACGCAATGACCAGCTCAAGGTCTTCTTCTGCGCCTGCTGTTTCAATGACCGTTCCAACACCCCACTTGCGATGCTCCACCTGATCTCCAGCACTCCAGTTGGCGGTCAGATCGCCGCCAAACGACTTTGGTATCTGTTCTGCCGTGGAACGGAACGGCGTTTTTTCCGCGCTGTTCACCTGCCGCTGTACGTTCACTTCCGCCACGATCTGCTCAGGAATCTCCGTCAGGAAACGCGACGGCGGATTATTGCGCGTCTGTCCGTACAGCATGCGCGCGCGCGCACACGTCATGTACAGTTCCCGCTTGGCGCGCGTGATTCCGACATAGCACAGACGCCGTTCCTCTTCCATTTCTTCTTCCTGAAAAAGCGATCGCGAATGCGGGAAAACACCCTCTTCCAACCCCACCAGAAACACCACAGGAAACTCCAGTCCTTTTGCGCTGTGCAAGGTCATCAGCGTAATCCCGCCTTCAGCGGTGCCGCCTTCCTGATCGGCGTCCGCAACCAGTGCGACGTCAGTCAGAAAGCCAATCAATCCCCCGGCAGGATTGCGTTCCTCATATTCTCTGGTTACGGACAGCAGTTCATCCACATTCTCCAGGCGCGTCTGCGCTTCGATCGTCCGTTCGCGTCTCAACATCTCGCGATATCCGCTGCGTTCAAGCAACTCCTCAGTCAGTTCTGTGACAGTCAGATATTCTTGTTGGGCGGCCAATTGTCGAATCAGCGATGCGAACGACTCGATCGGGTCCACAAACCGGTTGGCCAGGCCCAGCATGTCCATCTGCTGACAGACGGCAATCAGCGGCAACGCATGGGCTGCGCTGTATTCTGCCATACGGGCCACCGTGCCCTCGCCAATACCGCGCTTTGGCACATTGATCACCCGCGCAAACGCGATATCGTCCAGCGGGTTTGCGATCAGCCGCAAATAGCTGAGAATATCCTTGATTTCCTTTCGTTCATAGAATTTGATACCGCCGAACACGCGATAGGGGATACCCGATTTGAGACACATTTCCTCGATGATGCGCGACTGGGCGTTTGTCCTGTATAAAACGGCCACTTCCGCATAGGACAGATCGTCTGCATGGCGGCGCCGCGCCACTTCATCAACAATGAAACGGGCCTCCTCCTGTTCATCGTAGGCACGCATCATGCGAATCGGCGGCCCCTGAACATTGTCCGTCCAGAGCGTTTTGTCCATGCGCGCGCGATTGTTCTGTATGACGCCGTTCGCCGCTTCAAGAATACGCTGCGACGAACGATAATTCTGCTCCAGTCTGATCACTTTCGCCGCAGGATAGTCGCGTTCAAACGAGAGTATATTGCCGATGTCCGCACCGCGCCAGCGATAGATCGACTGATCGGAGTCGCCGACCACGCACAGGTTTTGAAACCGCGCCGCCAGCATGCGTATGAGTCTGTATTGACTATGATTGGTGTCCTGATATTCATCCACCAGAATATATTGAAACTTCGCCTGATAGAAGTCGAGCACAGCCGGGAACTGTTCAAACAGTTGCACCGTTTTCATGATCAGATCGTCAAAGTCCAGCGAATTTTGCGCGCGCAGTTTTGCCTGGTAGGACGCATACACCTCCGCGCCGATCTGCGCGAAGATGTCTCCTGCCTGAAGCTTTGCCTGCGCCGGTTCCACCAGCGCATTTTTGTGCGCGCTGACGGCCGCCGCGATGGCTCGCGAGTCGAATTTTTTCGGATCGTAATTCAGATCGTCCAGACAGCGCCTGATCGCAGACAGTTGATCCGCGGCGTCGAGGATCGTGAACTGCCCTGTGAAGCCCAGTTTGTCGATCTCCCGCCGCAGAATGCGCACGCACATCGAGTGAAACGTCGACACCCACATGTCAGCGGCCTGCGCGCCCACCAGGCTGGCGATGCGTTCCTTCATTTCCCGTGCAGCCTTGTTTGTAAAGGTGATCGCCAGAATACTCCATGGCGCCACGCGCTCGTGTGCCAGCAGATAAGCGACGCGACGCGTGAGCACGCTCGTCTTGCCGCTGCCTGCGCCCGCCACAATCAGCAGTGGCCCGCGCGTCGTCATGACCGCCTCCCGCTGTGGTCCATTCAGTTCCTGAAGCAACTGTTCGACGTCAGTCTGCTCTGTTGCCACGCAACCATCTCCCTTCACTCAACCGATTGCAGCTCTGTCAATACGTCCTGGCATTCTCAAACGTTCCATACAATTCAGCAGCCTTTTCCAGCGCTTCATTTACAGTGTCGGCAAGCGCGATCAGGTGCCCCATCTTGCGTCCGGCGCGGGCCTCGGACTTGCCGTAGTAGTAGACATTGACTGCGGGATGGTCGGCGTACACGAAGCCCTGGCGGCGGTATGAGTGATCGTCTGTATGGACAAACAGATCGCCAAGCAGATTGATCATGGTCGCAGGAAGGTGGTTCGTTGCGCCCATGGGCAAGCCGGTCACTGCGCGCAGCAACTGTTCAAATTGATTCGTGGCGGCGGAAATTTGAGTGTGATGGCCCGAATTATGCGGTCGCGGAGCCAGCTCATTGACCAGCACCCGGCCATCTGCAGCATAGAACATCTCCACCGCAAGCAGGCCGGTCAGTGAGAGCGCACGGGCAACGCGTTCGGCAATCGCCGTCGCTCTTCGCTGCACTTCGGCGGGAAGCGACGAAGGCGCCGTCGAGCGATGTAAAATGTGTCGGCGATGCTCGTTATCGATCACAGGATACGACCGCAGGTCGCCGTTTACTCCTCCGGCGACAATGACGGACATCTCCAAAGGAGACTCCAGCCACTCTTCCAGAACGCAGGGCACGCTACCCAGTGCGCGCCAGGCGTCCTGCGCGTCTGTTTCTGCCCGCACCAGCGCCTGCCCTTTGCCGTCATAGCCCTGCTCCAGCGTTTTTAGCACCGCGGGAATTCCCACTTGCGAAACGGCTTCAACAAGATCTCTCTCCGACTGGACGAACGCCACACGCGGAGTTTCAATCCCCTGTTCGATTAAAAACCTGCGTTCCCGTTCACGGTTCTGAGCAATAAAAAGCACCTGCGGATCAGGCGCCACCCTCGTGTACTGGCTGATCAGGCGAACACTCTGAATAGGCAACAGTTCTGTATCATACGTCACCACCGACACGCCCTGCGCAAATTCCTTCAGTCGATTGAGGTCGCGCAGATCGCCCACACACACACGATCAGCAACCAGAGCGGCGGGTTCCAACGCATGGCTGGCATACACGTGCATGGAAAATCCGAGCTCCCGCCCAGCCAGACATGTCATTTGCGCCAGTTGTCCCGCCCCGAGAATTCCAATGGTCGTCTTCGTCATTGTTCAGTCTCTTCTTCCTCCGAGCCAAACAGCTCTGTATCAAGTACCGTCTGAGTCTGCCGCTCGCGAAATTTCTCCAGTTTCTGCGCCAACAGTTCATCTGTTCCCGCCAAAATAGACACGGCCAGCAATGCCGCGTTTTTCGCGCCGGCGATGCCAATGGCCACCGTGGCCACCGGAATGCCGGCAGGCATCTGCACGATCGACAGCAGGCTGTCAAGCCCGCGCAGCATCCTTGTTTCCACCGGCACGCCGATCACCGGAACCGTTGTCAGCGCTGCGGTCATGCCCGGCAAGTGCGCGGCTCCCCCTGCGCCCGCCACAATCACCCGCAGTCCGCGCTCGCGCGCAGTACGCGCATACCGATACAGCTTGTCGGGTGTGCGATGGGCAGATACGATCTCCGTTTCAAAAGGCACTGCAAACTCACGCAAAATAGCGATCGCATGGTTCATCGTTTCCAAGTCCGACTTGCTGCCCATGACGACACCGACCTTGGCCCGCAAAGACACGCTCTCCATCACCTCATTCATAAATACAAATACTGGACGCCCTGATCATCCGCCTCAACAGCGCGGACCGCTCCCCTAACTATAACAAAAACACGCCGACTGCGCAGGTTCCCCCGCTGCGCGGCGCAAACACAAACTTATTTGTATTCGGCTCTCTGTTCCCGTCTGAAACAGACCATTAGTTTGCTATAATTTTACCATGTCCAGCATGTCCACCATGCAACTGGAACAGCCAACTTCAGACTATAAAAAGGGGGGAAACACAGTTTGAACACAAACCTCGGTGCGCTCATTGATCTGTTGCCGATGCTGAACGAGGCGCTAATGGGTTCCGTGCTTCTTGCAGTGACGGACTGCGAGAAATTTCTCGCCTACATACCCGCCCGAGATCTCGATGCGGGAATCAGGGTGGGAGACAGACTGTCTCCCGATGGCAGCACCTTTCAGGCGATTGCCAGCAGACAGAAAATCATTGCGGAAATCGCGGCGACCGCCTACGGTGTTCCCTATATCGCCGCCACGATCCCGATCTTTGACGGGGAGCAGATCGTTGGCTCACTCGCAACCGCCTACCCCCTTTCCCGCGAACGGGAATTGCAGGAGATGTCTCGACAAACCGCAGGCGCTGTGCAGACCGTCGCAGGCGCCGTTGAAAACCTTGTGACGCTCGCCAGGGCACTCGCGGAGAACGCGGGAACATTGACCGAAGTCGCTGCCAGGACATCGGAAACCGCCTCCCAGGCCGATTCGATGGCCGCATTCATCAAACAGGTGGCAGACAGCACCCAATTGCTCGGCCTGAACGCGGCCATCGAATCGGCGCATGCGGGGGAATACGGACGGGGATTCAGCGTGGTCGCCTCGGAAATCAGAAAGATGGCCGGCAACACAAAAGACGCCGCCCGCTCCATCACCACATTTGTGCGCGGACTCCAATCGTCAATCGGAAATGTCGCCATGCGGGCTGAGGAACTGGGTGCGGTGTCACAGGAACTGAGCTCTTCTCTTGAGGAGATGGCCGCCACTGCCCATGAACTGCAGTCACTTGCCAATCGACTTGCGCAACTGTCGGAGATCAACTCGGAGAAAGTGACAGGGGGATCATTTGCACAGTGAGGGCCTGAAGCGCAGAAAACAAAGGCCCCTGCCGCAAAATCGGGGGCCTTTGCCGTGCGTGTGGTCGGAATGACAGGATTCGAACCTGCGGCCTCACGGTCCCGAACCGTGCGCTCTACCAAGCTGAGCTACATTCCGGTGACAAACGCTACTATAACACCCGTCTCCGCGTTCCGTCAAATATCATGCCAGAGGAGGAAACTACCAGTGAAACGGTATACAGTCGTACTGTTCGACTTTGACGGCACTCTCTATGATTCGGAGGGTCATTTCGATCAATATGTGCGCGAGATCACAACCCATCTGTCGGAAAATCGGGGTCGCGCGCTGGTCAACGCCTACGCAGCAACGCGTCAACAGACAGGTATGTTGCGTATTGGCGAGTGGTACAACCCGACGCGCCAGCAGTCTGTCGCACACACGGCGAAAACTGAGGAAACGCCGCAGGGATACTACATGGGCGACTATTGGTGGATCATCCACGCCCTCGGGTTGTTTCAGGGCGCCACTGAGGAGCAGCTGGCGAGCAGTTTTCTGCGTACACGCGAGTACATGATGCACCATACCGAAGAGATCCAGATGGTGTTCGGTCTCAAAGACTGGCTCACGGAAGCAAAGCGGCGCGAATTCACAAAGATCGTGCTGGCAACCAACAGCCCCGCGCAGGACAGCATCGCCATTCTGGGCAATCTCGGAGTTCTCGACTTATTCGCGGACGTCGTCTGCAATGCGCAAAAGCCTGCGGGCATGCCCGCTGTCCTGGAGCGGATCACCCGTGAATTCCACGTCGCGCCCGATCAGATACTCAGCATTGGCGACCACTATTATAACGACATTGCGCCGGCGATCTCCTTTGGCGCCGACACGCTGTTCATCAATCGCCACATGGTCTCGCACCCACGCGAAGCCACGTATGAAGTGCAGACGAGCGAACAACTGATCTCCCTGCTAAAGAACGAGATATGGGCTGCCCTCAAATAGCGCCGGAAAGCGGGCCGCCTAGCCAAGTGCGTAGGTCACCGTGACTTGCGCGACGACATCGCTCACTGCGCCGCCGTATGGATTTTGCTGTTCCTGCACGCCGCCCACTGTGCTAAAGTTGCCTGGCACATAAGGGCCGTTCTGGTACACAGCGCTGTTTCCCTGCGCTGTTCCTGTGGATAGGCTGACAACTGCGCCCAGTTGCGCGCCAACATCGGTTGCCAGGGTGGTCGCCTGCGCGTGCGCGTCCTGCAACGCCATGCCAAACAGTTTGGCCCGCGTCACCGAGGAGGCGCCAGTGGAAAATTGGGTATTGAAATTCAGCGTCACAGCGCCGTTTGCGACCAGTTTGCCACTGCCTTTATTGACCACATTCATAATGTTTAACGCTTGTGGAAGACTTTTTAACAGAACCGTTATCTGCTCACTCGCATTATAATTGCCGCCCTGCTGAGACCAGATATTGAAGTTGGAGGTCTGCACCGCCGTCGCTGGCACGCCCGCCTTTTCCAGGGCCGCAACGATATTGGCATGAACCGACTGCAACTGCGCGGTGATCGGAGCCATTGCCATCTGAGTGTCGTTCATGGCGATCTGGAGAGCAACGGCGTTGACCGGAGCCGCCATGGTTGCAATACCCGTCACCGTAACGGTCTGTCCATTGGCAGACGTTGGCGAGGAGCCCGTCGTTCCCTGCGCGCGGGCCATATGTCCGCCTGAACCGAGCAGCCCGCCCGCAACAAATGCGGCCCCCAGTGCAACGGTCGCTGCGGCAAATCGAACTTTCTGATGAATTTTCATAATATCATGCGCCTCCTCAGGGATGTATGCCACTAAATTAGACGCTTTACACAAGAAAAGGTTTCATGTTTGACACCACTTCGCGATAAAAAATCTGCACAAATAGAAATGTGCAGATTTTTTATCGCGAAGTGCGAATCTCAGCTGATTCACCGCTCTAATCTGTCTAACACCAGAGTGTACCCATCCGCTCCATAATTCAGACAGCGTTTGACGCGACTGATCGTGGCGGTGCTGGCGCCCGTCTCTGTTTCGATGTGGCTGTATGTCTTCCCTTCCCGCAACATGCGCGCCACTTCCAGACGCTGGGCCAGTGACTGCACTTCCCCCACCGTGCACAGATCATCAAACAGGTGATAACACTCTTCTACCGTTTCCAGTTTCAGGATAGCCTCAAATAACTGATCGACCACGCGGTCGCGGAGCTTATCCAACTGCATGCAATGAACACCTCGGTTGTCCAGATTCTAAGCCTCGCAAAGCCTAGCGCAGAGCGCGGCGCGGTCGATCGACGCCGTGCAGTGAATCCGCAAGATTCCCATTCGCTTCCCGACAGACGCGCGTTGTCAGCTTTCGGCCACGCGGCAGTTTCGGCAATACCCAAGAACTTCAAAGCGATGCCGCAAGATCTGAAATCCATCGGGAACGCAAAGGTCTGGCATGGGACAGTGTTCGATGACCATTGTTTGGCCACAGGCCACGCAGATGTAGTGGTGATGATGCCCCGACTGACAGGCCATCCGATACTTCGCCTCATTGTCCGCAAACGTCGATTCTTCAATAATTCCCTCGTCGCGCAGGGTCCTCAGATTACGGTAGACAGTTTCATAACTCATTGTTGGATATCTGTCTTTCATATACTCAATCAGTTCGCGCGCACTCATATAGCGATCATTCCCGAGCAGATACTCCAGGATTTCCCTCCGCTTGCCGGTTATCCGATATCCGCGATCGCGCAATTCCGACATGTACGAATCCGATTCCATGCTCCGCACCACCCTCACCCCATTGTACCCATGCAGCGGTTCACGTTGCAATGGGGGATTAGGCCCAATAGAGCCTCATGTTGCAGAGCGGAGCCGTCGGCAGGAGAACCTGACTCGCTCCTGAGTGCTCGCCCGGCTGAGAAGGCGCCGTTTTCGGGCCGAACAGGCACGGTCAAGGAACGCCGTTTCAGAAGAGACACCCATGCCACTGCGCGACACCGCCCGCAGAATGAGCAACTCGCCCTGCCGGGGTTGCAGCCTGTTCCGAGGCGAGTTTGGCGCAGCCATGTTTGAGCAGCGGAACAGGTTGCAAGCCCGGCAGGGCAGCCACAGCCCAGGGCCGCCTGCTCAGAGAAGCAGGAGTTCAGGCTGTTCCAGGCGGCCCTTAACCTCCGCCATAAACCGCACCCCCTCCGACCCGTCGATCACGCGATGATCAAACGACATGGAGAGAGTCGTCATATCGCGAATCACGATCTGCCCGTCGCGAACGACCGCCCGCGGCTCAATTTTATGAATGCCAAGAATGGCGACTTCCGGATAATTGAGAATGGGCGTGGCGTATGCGCCGCCAATCGCCCCTGCGTTTGTGATGGTAAACGTGCTTCCGTATAGCTCGGCTGAAGTCGACTTCCGGCTGCGCGCCCGCGCGACGAGTTGATCCAGCGCTCGCTGCAACGCCAGCAGCGACAGCGCCTCTGGATTTTGCAGCACGGGAACCAGCAGACCATCTGGAGTGTCCACGGCAATCCCGACGCCGATGTCATCGTATAGCACCATTTCCTGTCTGTCATCGTCCATATGGGCGTTGAATTTCGGGAACGCGCGCAGAGCTGCAACCGCCGCCTTCAGGATGAACGGCATAAACGTCAGACGCGCCCCCGGTTCGCGCTCTCCAAGCTGTTCTTGCAACCGTCTTCTGAGCGTCGTCAACGCACTCATGTCACAATCGTCAAAAGCGCTCACATGCGGCGCCGTAAAAGCGGACCTGACCATGTGGTCCGCAATTGCCCTGCGCAAACCGCGCAGCGGTATCCGGGTGACGCCGCCGTCTGGGGTCACGGTCATTTTCCGGTCTGTCGGCGCCTCCTGTTCAGGCGCGTCAGGGTCCATGTTCGACACGGTTCCGGATGTTTGCCGCTGGACATCCGGAACCGCCGTCAACACCCGCAACACATCCGCTTTCGTGACACGGCCGCCAGGCCCGGTTCCGGCAACGGACTTCAGATCGACGCCGCTGTTGCGGGCCAACTTCCGGGTCGCCGGAGCCGCCAGAGTTCTATGCTCGCCCTGGTGCGGCGAGTCCTCCAGAAGCAGACTGCCGCCCAGTCCACTTTGTCCGCCATGCGTAGCCTGCTCAGCGTATTCCACCAACACGTCGCCCACACGCACAATGTTCCCGACTTCACCGTGCAACGCGCCGATCACGCCAGCCTGTGGAGACGACAGTTCCACGATCGCCTTGTCTGTCTGCATCTCGACGACTGGCTGAAATGCCGCTACCTTTTCACCCTCCTGTACAAGCCAGCGTACGATCTCCGCTTCATGAATTCCTTCGCCGACATCGGCCAGACGGAACACCTCCGCCATGAACGTTCCACCTCGCTCGCTAAGCTCCAATTTCATAGCGCATGACCTGCAAAATACCTTCCAGCACGCGCTTCTCATCAGGCATATACTCATCTTCCAGCGCGAACAGGGGATACGGAGTGTCATACCCCGTCACCCGTGAAACGGGCGCCTCCAGAGCGTCCAGCGCCAGATCGTTGATGGTCGCGACAATTTCCGCGCCCAATCCCGCATTGCCCGGCGCTTCATGCAGGATGACCGCCCGTCCTGTGCGCCTTACGCTGGCGCCAATCGTTTCCCGGTCCAGCGGCGACAGGGTACGGAGATCCACCACCTCCACAGACACCCCGTGCCGGTCTTCCGCCTGTTGCGCCGCAGCCAGCGCGACGGGCATCATGGCGCCCCAGGCGAACAGGGAACAGTCGCGTCCATCGCGCACCACACTCGCCTTTCCGATCGGAACTGTATAATATTCTGCGGGCACTTCCTCCCGAAACGCCCGATAGATACGCATGGGTTCAAAGAATATGACCGGATCCGGATCCGCGATGGCGGCCAGCAAGAGACCCTTGGCATCGTATGGATTCGCCGGCACAACAACCTTGAGCCCCGGCGTGTGCGCAAACAGCGCTTCCGGGCTGTCACAGTGGAGTTCCGGAGCCCGGATTCCACCGCCGTACGGCGCCCTCACGACCATGGGAACCGTAAATCTGGACTGCGAACGCATGCGGATGCGGGCCACATGCGAGACCAGTTGCTCATAAGCTGGATAGATGAATGACATAAACTGAATCTCCGCAACAGGAATCATGCCATTCACGGCCAGCCCTGCAGCGGCGCCGATAAGCGCCGCCTCCGCCAGCGGCGTGTCCAGCACGCGCGCTTCGCCAAACTCCTCCAGAAACCCCTCAGTGGCTCGAAATACTCCGCCGTTTACCGCAACGTCCTCTCCGAGAATGAGCACCCGTTCGTCACGTTGCATTGCTGTGCGCAGCGCATCCGAAATCGCTCCAATGATTGTTTGCCTAGGCATCTGTCTCCCCTCCCGCCAGCGCTCTGTCGTCCTGCTTCCTGTCGACGGCAGCCTGCTTCTGGCGCGCCAGATCCGGCGTCAATTCTGCGTACACATGATCAAAGAGACTGTCCAGACTTGCAGGCGGAAACGCAAGCATTTCGTCCATGGCCTGATCGACCGCGCGTTCCCCTCGTTGCTCCGCCTCCCTGCGCCACTCGTCTGACCAGAGACCCCGCCGCTCCAATTCCTTTTGCAGTTGCCGGATTGGATCGCGCTGCCGCCACAGTTCGAGCTCCGCAGAATCGCGATACCTGCTGGCGTCATCCGCCGTGGTGTGCGACCCCATGCGATACGTTGTCGCCTCAACCAGCGTGGGTCCGCCGCCCGCCGCCGCCCGTTCCACCGCCTCGCGCATCGCGCGATACACGGCCGCCGCGTCATTTCCGTCGACCGTTACTCCCGGCACACCATAGGCTGCGGCCTTTTCCGCAATGTGTTCAACCCGCGTCTGCCGTCTGAAAGGCAGGCTGATGGCATATCCGTTATTCTGGCAGAAAAAAACCATAGGCAATTGAAAAACAGCCGCAAAATTCATCGCTTCATGGAAATCGCCTTCCGAAGTGGCCCCATCGCCAAAATAGGATACGGCAATCTGGTCGTCCCCGCGCAGCTTGGCCGCCAATGCCGCACCGGTCGCATGGGGAATCTGAGTGGCAATCGGCACCGAGTTCGGAAAGAAATTGACTCCAACCGGCGGTACGCACCCTTCATAACGGCCATTCCAGTATAGAAGAATCGTCTTTAACGGCACCCCATGGACATAGGCGACTCCGTGCTCCCGGTAAGACGGAAACACGAAATCCTGTTTTCGGAGCGCAAGCGCGCTGCCAACCTGCGCAGCCTCCTGTCCTTCCAGAGGCGCGTACGTGCCCAGCCGCCCCTGCCGCTGCATGGCCACTGCACGACGGTCCAGGATGCGGATTGTCCACATCAGCTCATACATCTGCAGCAGCAACTCATCTGCCACATCCGCTTTGCCCGTTGTCCGCAACGAATCGATACTCACGCCAATCCTCTCCCACCAAAGCGTTAGCGCCCCTCGAACCGGGCGGGCCGCTTTTCTAAAAAGGCACGCAGTCCCTCGCTAAAGTCATCCGTCTCTGACGCCAGTTGCTGATAGAGCGCCTCGCGTTCCAGAGCGTCCGGGAGAGCCCCGGTCGCTCCTTCGTAAATCAGGTGCTTGGTCAATCCGAACGCTGCAGTCGGACCACTCGCCAACCGCTTGGCAAGCAACCCAGTTTCATTGGCCAAATCTTCATCGGCGACCACTTTCGTCGCCAACCCCAAACGGAGCGCCTGTTCGGCGTCGATCGCACCGCCTTCCAGCGCAAACTCCAGAGCCCGCGCAACTCCTACGATACGCGGCAAAAAATAACTCGCTCCGCTGTCTGGCGCCAGTCCGACTCCGCTGAATCCGTACACAAATTTGGCCGACTTCGCGACAATCCGCAGATCGGCCGCCAGCGCCAGACTCATGCCCGCCCCCGCAGCCACGCCGTTCACGCTCGCGATGATTGGTTTCGGAAGTTCCCTCATGGCGCTGATAAGCGGGTTGTACATCTCTCTGACGACATCTGCGATCGTGGCGCTTTCACCCAGACCCGTCGCGCCAAGATCCTGCCCGGAACAGAATCCGCGGCCACTGCCAGTGATCACGACCGCACGAATTGAAGAATTGCTTGCGGCTTCCGCCAGACCGGTCGCCAGTTCAGCTGCCAGCGTCCGGTTGAACGCGTTTCGCACCTCCGATCGATTCAGAGTGAGCGTCAAAACGCCTCCCTCGATGGTCCGCAATACGGTCTCGCCCAACGAATGCACCTCCCGAACTTTCGATCTGTGGAGTCTATCCCGAAAAATCGCCGTAGGCGAATTTTCTTCCCGGCTGTTGGTGCTGCGAAGCAGCATGAAAGTCTATCCCGCCAGCACTTGCGCGCAAATCAAAAAACGCGACACCACTGTCCGAGCTATGCCGGACAGTGGTGCCGCGTTCAATTCCGCCATCTTCACCATGAAGCGGTTCCTCCGATCTTCCTTGTAAGCTGTCGCCCTAAGCGGTCGCCCGATGTTCTACCGGACGGAAGGTAGGCCAGATACTCATGGTCCTAAACCAAGTCAATGCTCCCCGATCTCTATACTTTTATATTACACTATAGTTGGGGAAATACAATTTTTCAGTTCACCTGTCCAGCGGCCACAGTTCCACCAGGCTGGTTTCCAGCACCTGCGCGATGCGGGCCAGCTTGTCGATATGCGATCCGCGTTCGCCCGACTCAATCGCGTAGATGTAACTGGCAGATACTTTGGCGCGTTTCGCCAACTCTTTAACTGTTAACCCCAACATAAGACGTCTCTCTTTAATCCGTTCTCCCAAAGTCGTTTTCATGATGGGCACCCCCAATTTACTCTATTGTATAACATATTTCCTCTATTGAAAAATATGGGGTTGAATTATTTATGCTTACACCCGGATCTGCAAGTATCCCGGCATATTGAGGATAGTCAGGAAATTTATCGCCTCCATTCGGCGATTTTCCCACTGACAACGTCAGTGGGAATTCATGGCGCACTCTTGCGAAAATGGCGGGAAGGCGCCCACCCATCCACTGCAGACGGCTCCGGCGGCGAAATGTTGACAGAAGATTTGTAAATCAACTATCATTGTCTACAATAGATTGTCGAAATGGGATCAGCGGATGGTTTGGTGGTCACGCCACCACACCCATTAGGAGATATGACTATGAACGACGAAAAATATTCGCGCGGAAAACCGTCACCAAAGAATAGTTCCTCTCTCAATGCCGATTCCGAGGTCTTCCGTCCGCGTCGCCCAACCGACGAGGAGTACCGAGGACGCCTGTCTGCGGTTCGCTCAGGAATGAACATGCGGGAACTCGATGCGCTGCTTGCGTTTTCCGCGTACATGGAGCGTGAAGGGAACGTTCTATATTTGACCGGACACCGCAACGTGTTTCCCCCGTGGGCGTCTGATTCGGTGCGCAACGGGGCTGGGTTGGCAACGGCATTGATCAGGCACGACGGCCCCATTCAATTGTTTGGCTCGTATCAAACGGATCGCACAGTACTGGCGTCCACCGTGGGAGACATTGTCGAGACCCTCGATCTCACTGGAGCGATCACTGCGGCGTTGCGTTCGGGTGTGACCAAAATGCCCCATCCCAAGATTGGCATCGCTGGTTCGGACGTGATGCCGGTATTCATTTATCGTCAACTCGTGGAAACATTCCCTCACGTCCAATGGGTGATCGCCGACGATCTGCTGACTTCGTTGCGTATGGTGAAGAGTCCTTTCGAGCAGAGTGTGCTCCGTCAGGCGGCTGCTATAGCGGACATCGGCATTGCTGCAGCATTTGCCGCCACTCGGCCTGGCGCGCGTGAACGAGATGTCGCCTTAGCGGCCCAGCGGGCTTGCATAGAGGCAGGCGCTGACCATGTGGTTCGCACACGGTTGCGTGCCGGTAATGAGGTCTTGGCGCAGGGGCGCTGGCCTATGGCCACAGCGCGGCGGCTGGCGGCGGGAGACCTTGTATACATGGACCTGTTGGGTTGGGTCGACAATTATGTGTTCGATGTCGCGCGTACATGGTCTGTGGGAGACACAGACGGGGTGCGAACGGAATTAATTGGACGATCCATTGAGTTGCTGGATCGGACCGTCGCGGCTTTGGCAGTCGGTTTGACGGGCGACGAAGTGGTGCGTAGGGTGGGGGCGTATTACACGGGCACCGAATGGGAGCCACGCTACTCTCAAATGGGACATGGCGTCGGGATCGAATGCGTGGAGAATCCCTGGATCATGCCTGGTGGGAGCATCTGCTTGCAAGCGGGCATGGTTTTTAGCTTGGAACCCTCCTTCACGATCCCCGGCGTTGGCAAAGGACAGCAGGAGGATATGGTGCTCCTCCTGGACGACGGGCCACAGTTGCTCAGTCGCGCTCCCAGGGTATTGACGTAGTATGATTTCGATACTTCATTTTGCTCCCCCAGAAATTGCGCGTGCTCGGGCCGCTTCCATTCTCCGTTGTGCTGCAGAGCGGCTTAATTGGCTGTTCAGAGCCTGTTTTTCTTATGCTAAACTCCATTTGACGATCTCCGCGTCGCACGCCAACCGCAATTGGACTCCTGCCGATCACCGTGAATACTGAGCATTTTGATGGTGCGCGGCTCCTTGTCAATTGGTTGTTCAATGCGAGATAATCAGAGTCACAGTAGAATTGATATCCAGCGATTGCGGGAGAGGCGGAACAACGGATGAAGTTTGGTAAATTGGCGGCGGGAGCCGCTATTTTGGCCATACCGCTGGCAGGTTTGATGAGCGGCGCCAGCTACGCGCAGAGTACAGCCGTGGTTTATGTCAGCGCCACTGGCAGCGACACAAGCGGCAATGGTACGTCAGGTCTGCCGTATCGTACGATCAGCCAGGCTGTGCAGTCGGCGGCTCCAGGAAGCACCATCATGGTAGAACCGGGTACATATACGGGAATGGTCACGGTGACCAAACCTGTGACCATTCAATCGGATCCGGCAAACGGCGGCGGCGCAACCTCGACAATCATTGACGCGACAGGACAAAACAATGGGATTTTCATCACTGGCGCGGCGGCGACAGGCGCCGTCATTGAGGGCCTTACCATCGAGCATGCGAACAATCAGGCGATTCTGGTTGACAATGCGAACGATGTCACCATCGCGAAAAACAATATTGTCGACAATGGGCTGCAGCCCACAACCGGTGTGCTGGAAAACAAACCAGTCACGCTTGTGGGTTCATCCAATTCTGTGGTAGCCGACAATACCGTGACTGGCAATCAGGCTGACGGCGGCATCGCGGTCGCTGACAACGGCGCGGTCAACCCAGGCGCTGCGCAAAACGGCAATCCCGCACAGGGCGTCGCAAGCCCCGCAGACGCCAATCTGGTGATCGCGAACACGCTGTCCGGAAACGGGGGCGGCTCTGCGATTGCTGTCAGTTCCTACAACGGAGGGCAGGGAGCGTCCTATAATCAGATCATCGGCAACACGATGACAAACAACGCTTCCGGCGTCATGGTGGCTGCGCAACCGTCATCCGCCAACACTTTCGTCGCGGGAACGGTCGTCAGTGGAAACACCATTCAAAGAAGCGCCATGCCGGGCGTTATTGTCCAAACCCGCGGCGGTCAGTCCGGCGAAACAGTGACAGGCACCATCATAACGGGAAATACGCTGTCCGGAAACGGCCCCCTGGCCGCGGTGAATCTCGCGCAACCTGCCGCCATTGTAGCAGTCTCCGCCGGCGTCGCTGACACCACGATCACAAACAACACCATTTCCGCCGAGACTTACGGAGTTTGGAACTCGGGAGCCGTCAATACTTCGGCGGCCAACAATCGGACTGATTCTACCGTTGTCACGCCTGTCTTTGGCGTTGCTTCGCAAAACGCCGGCGCGGCGAGCGGGAACATCTCCATTGTAGTCAACGGATCCACACTGCTGACCGTTCCGTCCATCGCTGACGGCAACCAGACTTTCATCCCCATCTGGTATGTGATGTCTGAACTCAAGTCGCTCGGCATGACCAGCGCATGGGCTAAGGGCGTCTGGAAGCTGGCGTTGCCATCCGGCGCCGCTGTCAACACGTCCGCCATCCAGACGGGAAGCAGCGGCAACATTGCAGTGGCTGTAAACGGCAACCTGTTGTTGCGGATGAATGGATTCACAGCGCCCAATCCGCAAAATGGACGGATGACCACTTTTGCGCCGATCAGTGATCTGTCGCAACTTCTCGCCGCCATGGGAATACAGAATCAGGTCAGCGCTGGCGCGTGGAGCATTGCGATAAGCGGCTCGAGCAGCACGGGAACAACAACCGGCGCTCCTCCGGCGTCCGGCAATGCAAAGTCGCTGGTGGCTCTCGGCGATTCCATCACGTTTGGCTATGATCTGGGCAAGACCAATCTACAGCCATCTCCAGAGGCGTTTCCGTATCTGATCGGCAAGGCCGGCAGCCTCTCCGTGACCGACCTCGGCGTACCGGGGCTGACTTCTTCCGGCCTCCTTACAGATCTTGCAACAGCCTCTTTCCAAAAGGCTGTCAAGGGCGCTTCCGTCATCACACTGGATATTGGGAGCAACGATCTGCTGCAACCCGCCGCAAAAGATGGACTGTTCACCGGCCAGACGCTCACACCGACAGAACTGGCGCAATTTGCGACTGTGGTGCAGCAATTTACCGCCAATCTGCAGACAACGCTGCAAACGCTTGTCAAGCTAAATCCAACCGCGAAGATTGTGGTGTACAATATTTACAACCCAATTCCCAGTTTAGACGCGGCTGCCCACGCCGTGGCGGACAAGGTTCTCAGTGCCATGAATGCGGTCATCGCACAGGAAGCAGGCGCATTCCACCTGCCGGTTGCGAACGCCTACAGCGCCTTTTCAGGCCATGTGTCACAGTACATTTTAACCGGCAATGTTCACCCAAACGCACAGGGTCAGGCGGTGTTGGCGCAAATCGGGGAGCTGGCGCTGACCAGCGCCAGCGCTGCCAGCAACTGAGACCGTGCATGACTGGGCCAGCACTCACTCGCGCAACGTCAGATGTGTTCGTGTATAATGCAGATCAAGCTAGGTAACAGGCAGAAAATGCGGGAGGATTGCATGGCGAGAGAAAAGGATTTTGTGAAAGAAATTACACCGCAGAGCGAGGACTTTTCGCGCTGGTATCTGGATACCATCACGAAAGCTGATCTGATGGATTATTCGCCTGTGCGCGGATGCATCGTGTTCAAACCGGACGGATACGAACTTTGGGAAGCGTGCCAACGCGAACTCGACCGTCGTTTCAAAGCCACCGGACATCGCAACGCCTATTTCCCGCTGTTCATTCCGGAGAGCTTTTTTGAGAAGGAAAAAGAACACGTGGCGGGATTCAACCCTGAGTTGCCCTGGGTGACTGAGGTCGGGAATACGAAACTTGAGGAAAGACTGGCGATTCGCCCTACTTCGGAGACCATTATCGGGTACATGTACAGTCAGTGGATTCAGTCCTATCGCGATCTTCCGGTGCTGATAAACCAGTGGGCCAATGTCGTACGCTGGGAAAAGCGCACCATGCCATTTCTGCGCACCAGTGAATTCCTCTGGCAGGAAGGACACACTGCACACGCAACAGGTCAGGAAGCCCGCGAGGAAACCATGCGGATGCTGGATGTGTACACCGATTTTGTCGAAAACGAACTGGCAATCCCCGTGATACGCGGCCAGAAGACAGCTTCCGAGAAATTTCCAGGAGCGATCGCCACCTATTCTCTTGAGGCCATGATGAAAGACGGCAAGGCGCTTCAGGCGGGAACATCCCACTACATGGGCGACAATTTTGCGCGAGGATTTGACATCAAGTTTCTCGATCGCGACAACGAACGCAAATTTGTGCACACCACTTCATGGGGTATGAGCACTCGCATCCTGGGCGCACTGATCATGGTTCACGGGGATGATCGAGGTCTGCAACTGCCGCCTCGCATTGCTCCGATACAGGTCATGATCGTTCCGATCGGTCCGCAAAAGACGCGCGACAGAGTTTTGCCCGCCGCGGAGCATGTGCTGTCCATATTGGGCAAAGGCGGCATTCGCGTTCAGATGGACGCCAGCGAAGACCAGAGCCCTGGATGGAAGTTCAACGAATACGAAATGAGAGGGATTCCTGTGCGTCTTGAATTGGGGCCGCGCGACCTGGACGCCGATCAGGCCGTGCTCGTCAGACGCGATACCGGCGAGAAGGAAACGGTTCCTCTGGCCGAAATCGCAAACCGCGTTCCTGCGCTGTTAGAGGAAATCCAGCAATCCATGTTCACGCGGGCGCAGCAGTTCCAGCATGAACATTCACGCGTCGCGGCAAATATTGCCGAGCTGCACGAAATTGTGCGCACAGAAAAGGGGTTTGCGCTTGCCGGATGGTGCGGGCGCAGAGAGTGCGAAGAGCAGATCAAGGAGGAAACAGGCGCCACCAGCCGCAACATTCCTTTTACTCCGCCGTCGCACATCGACGCCTGTGTAACCTGTGGACAACCGGCGGAGCATACCGTGTGGTTTGCCCGTTCCTATTAGACCCGGGCAAGACGCGCTGCCGCGATCACCCGCAGATCCAGCGCGCTGACAGCCGCCAACCGTCCGTCCATGAGCACGCTGACTGGCTCTGGCCAACATGCCAGAGCCAGTACATGCGCTAAAAATGACTCCTCACTCAATCCGATCGCACGAAGGCTTTACACAAATGTGTAAAGCCTTGTACAATGTACATACAGCGAATCGGATGCCGAGGTGAACCATGGAACACGCCAGCCGCTTTAACGGAACAAAACTACGGCAATTGCGCAAACTGCAGGGTTGGTCTCTGGAAGAACTGAGCAAACGATCAGGACTGTCGGTGAGCCATCTGTCAGCCCTGGAAAAAGGGCGACGCAAGAGCCCGTCGGTCGACCTGATCTATGATTTGGCTGAAGCGTTTCCCGTCTCCATCTACTTCTTTCTCGATCAAACGGACGACCATGCGGACGATCAAACAGACGCAGCGGCGGCAGAACGGTTCCTGTATCCCGTTCCACCGCGCACAAGGAACCGCTCGCAACAGGGCAATGACGAAGATGCGCAGTTCGCGCAGGCGCTCAGCCAGTGGAGTCGCACTCTGCGGCCGGACACCATCGCTTTCATGCTTCAGGAAGAGGCGCAGGAATATCTCGTGTTTGCGCAGAAACTGCACGCCAGCCGACATTCCTCTGAACAGGTTCTGCAACTGGTGAGTGAATTTATTCATCAGGCAAGCCTGGAGGAGACCCGCGCGCCGCGCGACTCCTCCGAGTCATAACAAGGCTTACCGAAAAATCGCCGCAGGCGAATTTTCTTCCCGGTTGTTGGTGCTGCGAAGCAGCATGGAGGTCTATCCTGATATCTCTGCCAACAGCCGTTCCAGTTCCGCCACAAGTTCCCCATAGATCGCGAGAGCCTGTGTGACCACATCCGGACTTGTCATGTCAAGCCCCGCTTTGCGCAAGACTTCAAGCGGGTAGTCATTTGAACCAGAGCGCAGAAAACCCAGATAGCGGTCGGTTGCCGCCGCACCCTCTTTGCGGATGCGATCCGCAAAGACCAGGGCGGCGCTCATGCCCGTCGCGTACTGAAACACATAATACGCGTGGTAAAAATGGGGGATGCGCGACCATTCTGCCGCGGAACGCTCATCCTCTTCATACGCCTCGCCCTGATAGATACGATTCAACCCTGCGTACAGTTCACTCAGGGAATCGTGTGTAAGCGCGCGCCCCTCCTCGACCTCCCGATGCGTTTGCCATTCAAAATCCGCAAACATCGTCTGCCTGAAAATGGTGCCCGTCAGACTGTCCAGTTGCTGATTGATCAGAGTCGCACGCGCCAGGGGGTCTTTCGTGATGTCAAGCAGATGATTCACAAGCAGGGTTTCGTTCACTGTGCTCGCAATTTCAGCGAGAAAAATGGAGTATCCCGAGTACTGGGGCAACTGCGAGCGTCCCGCCAGATACGTGTGCACACTGTGTCCCAGTTCATGTGCGAGCGTCGAGACGCTATTGTAATTCCCCTGATAGTTCAGGAGGATATAGGGGCTGGTTGCATAAAAGCCCGTTGAATAGGCGCCGCTGCGTTTCCCCGGAGTCTCGTACACATCGATCCAGCGCTCTTCGCGGGCGCGGTCCAGTATGCCGCCGTACTCATCGCCCAGGTGGGCAAGCCCTTCTTTGACAAGGTTGAATCCATCCTCATACACATACTCGTCCAACTGCGTTTCCACCAAAGGAACGTACTTGTCGTACAGCCGAACGCGCTCCAGCCCGAGATGTCGGCGCCGCAGTTCAAAGTAGCGATGCAGATGGAAGGCATTCTGGCGCACCCCCGTTACGAGCGCGTCATAGACAGAGGTGGGGATGTTGTTTTCAAATAGGGCCATATCCCTTGCCGTCTCAAAACGGCGCGCGCGGGCCAGCCGGATATCGGTCTTGACACTGTTGGCGTAGAGCGCCGCGATCGCATTTTTGTGACCCAGATAGGTGTCGTAAAGACGCTCATAGGCGAGTTTCCGAACCGTTCTCGACGGATCTCGCAACAATAGCCCCAGCCGCCCGTCTGTCACCACATATTCTGTGCCGTCGACGGTAAACGATCCATGATTGAAGTCAGCGTTTGTAAGCTGCGAAAAGGTTTGACCGGCGCCATGCAGCACATCGCCCAATGAGGCGATGACCGCCTCTGTTTCGGCAGAGAGCACATGCGGTTTATTGCGCACGATGTTGTCGAGCATTTGCCGCTGCTCCGCCAGAGCGTTGTCCTGCAGGTATGTATTGAGAAGATCTTCAGGCAGCGACAGGAGTTCCGGTTCAAAAAAACTCTCCTTTTCCGCATACTCGGCGGACACACTCTGCACACGGCTCATCATGGCCTGGTACTCGGGCAATCGTGTATCCTGATCCGCCTTTGTGTGCGCGTAAATCTGCAGTTTCCCAAGCCGTTCTGCGTGTGCCTGATCATTGCGAAAATACTGCAAAACGTAATCGGCGGAGTCGCCCAACCGCCCCCGAACAGCGGCGAATGGATCCTGCTCAACCAACGTCTTCACGGCCCGCAGTTCTTCTTCAAACTGCTCGTCGGACGCAAATATGGTCTCTGTCGACCAGGTGTATCTGACATCGAGTTCTGATCGTTCAAGCAATTTTCCCAACAGAAAACCCCCTCGAAAGTTCCCATTCTCCATCTCCAATGGGCACACTCTATTTAATGTAACGTTCCGGGCGGAAAATTACCAGCCCCACAGCGCTTCGTCGCAGGAGGCGCTTGCGAAGAGAGAATCAGTGCTTGCGCACAGTGGAAAGCGCCGCCCATTCCGCTTCTGTCAGCCTTTCCAGATCGTTGAACTGACCAGCTCCACGCAACCACTCGCCGCCGTCTATGACGACCACTTCGCCATTGATATAGGCGGCCTGATCGGAAACGAGATAGGCCGCCAGGTTGCATAATTCCTGTTTCTCCCCAACCCTGCGCATGGGCACACGCTCGACAATTTGTTCAGCCAGTTCCGCAGTCGGCAACAATCGCGACCAGGCGCCCTCCGTCGGAAACAGGCCGGGAGCGATGGCCACTTGGCGAATGCCGTATTTGGCCCATTCCACTGCCAGTGAACGGGTCAGTGTCAGCACTCCCGACTTGGCGATTGCGGACGGAACGACGTATCCGGACCCGGCTCCAGAGGATGCGTAGGTTGTCACGATATTTAACATCGTGCCGCCTGTTCCCGCCGCGATCCAGCGTTTGCCCACTTCGAGCGTACAATTTACAGTGCCGTGAAGCACAATTCCCACCACAGCGTCAAACGCCCTGGTGGACAGTTTCTCCGTAGGACTCACGAAATTGCCCGCTGCGTTGTTGACGAGAATGTCGATTTTCCCGTACCGCTCCATCACCGCATCCACCATGGCCGCGACCTGTTCCGGAACGCGCACGTCGCAGGCGGTGTAGAACACCTCGCCGCCAAACGCCGACATCTGCGCCGCAGCATCCCGCAACACATCGTCGCGCCGGCTGGTGATCGCAAGCTTTGCGCCGAGTTCCAGATAGCGTTCTCCAATCGCCCGGCCGAGACCAGTTCCCCCGCCGGTTATCACGATCACCTTGCCCGCCAGTAAATCGTGTTGAAACATTCGGCTTCACACCCTCTCTATAATTTGAACGTACGGCTCACAAAATCCGCCCGCGCCTTGCGCAGCGCCTCGCCAAACGCTTTCCCGCCGTCCTCGCAGTCGATGTCCCGGCCCGTAACCTCACTCCTCATTCTGCGCCATAGATCCACCATTGTCATTGCATTTTCATGAACAAACCCGGGCCTGTTTCGTCCGCGCATGTCTGCGGTTGCAACCACGGCAAAACCCTCGACTCCGAGCGGGTTGCGGTGGGCCGCCTCCAGCAGATCCACCACTTTGACCGGACGCATCTGTTCAAAAAAATGCGCCTGCATGTGGTATTCAGCAGCAAACAGCGCCGCCCGTCGCCAGCTTACAGGCAGCTTGAGCCGCGCGCACAATCGGCTGACAAGCTCCGTCCCCCTGACTTCATGACCGTGGTGAGCGGGCCACAGGTGTTTGGGCGTCGCGCCCTTTCCCAGATCGTGCGCCAACGCCGCAAAGCGCACTTCTTCGCGCTGCGTGAGGTTGGCGGCCGCATCGAGCACCTGCATTGTGTGTTCAAACACATCCCCCTCCGGGTGATGCTTGAGCGGTTGTGTCACTCCGCACAGCGCACTGATTTCAGGAAAATGAACGTCCAGGACTTCCGCTTCCAAAAGCGCGCGAAAATACACGGACGGCCGACTGCTGAGCAGGGCGCGCCGCGTCTCGGAAAAAACGCGTTCCACGCTGAGCGCGGTCAATTCCGCACGCAGCTTGGCCATGAGGTGAATGGTTCCCGGATCAATCGCAAAGCCAAACTGAGCCGCGAAACGAGCAGCCCGGTATACACGGAGCGGATCTTCGGCAAACGCGGGAGAAACAGCCCGAATCAAATGATTCTGGATGTCTGCGACGCCGCCGAAGGGATCGATCAACTGTTTTGCAAGGACATCGAAAGCCAGCGCATTGATCGTCAGATCGCGTCGCTGCAGATCCTGCTCGATCGTGATATGCGGCGAAACAGCGACGTCAAAATCCGTGTGCCCGATCCCCGCCTTGCTTTCGGTTCTCGCAAGAGAGATTTCCACGACGTGTTCCCCAACCTTCATTCGAAATACGGAAAACGCTTTTCCAACTGAATGACTGTCGGGAAACAGCGCCGCAAAGGTTGCTTCAGAGAGCCCTGTCACACAGTAATCGTCATCGACGGGCGTCAGTCCGCGCAGCCTGTCGCGCGCGCTGCCGCCCACCAGATAAAGTCGCCCACCCGCAGATTCGATTTTTAACGCCAAATCATCGCGATTCATCGTATCTCTCCATTGTTGCATTTATGATATCATACACGAGTGTTGCATTCCTATATACTGTGGGGAGGCTGTATCATGAGCACTCATATTGGTGCGCAGGAAGGCGAAATTGCGCAGACTGTGCTGCTGCCGGGGGATCCACTGCGCGCCCGCCATATCGCGGAAACGTTCCTGGAAGGAGCGGTGCTTTACAACGAGGTGCGCGGCATGCATGGCTATACAGGCCAGTACAAAGGCCGCCGCATTTCGGTCCAGGGCACCGGCATGGGTGTTCCTTCAATCTCCATTTACGCGCACGAACTGCTGGCCGATTACGGTGTCCGGACATTGATACGCGTTGGGTCCTGTGGAGCCATGCAGGAGTACATTCAGATGCGCGACCTGATCCTTGCGATGAGCTGTTCCACTGATTCAGCCGTCAATCACAGCCGATTCAAAACCGTTGATTTCGCTCCCACCGCTGACTTCGCCCTGCTTCACAGCGCCCACCAGTTAGCACAGGAACGCGGATTCCCGGTGCATGTGGGCAATATTTTGACCACCGACTCATTTTACAACGACGACAAGGAGACGCTGAAACAGCTCATTTTGCACGGCACGCTGGCGGTCGAAATGGAGAGCGCGGCTCTCTACACTCTGGCAGCCCGTTTCCAGGCTAAGGCGCTGACCATCCTCACAGTCAGCGATCACCTTACATCAGGCGAACAGACTACTGCAAAAGAGCGCCAGACCTCGTTCAACCAGATGATTGAACTCGCACTCGATACAGCGATCCAGGCAATCGCCGGCAACCCTGCGCAGTAGTCGGCGCGGTTCCCGGCGCAACGAGCCGCCCTGACAACTTAATCCCGGGAATTCGCCACGATGTACAAGTCCACAAAATCGGCGTGGTCCAGCACGTAATCGATGGGATTTCCCTGCAGGCGTTTGATGAAGCGAATCGGCGGCAACGGCTGCCCTGTAACGAGCTGGGAGATGCCCAGTTCTTCAGCCACAGCCACAATCGTGGCGCCCACGCCTTGATCGAGCGCTTTTCTGGTGATGAACCGCGCGTCAAACTGTTCGCTCAGCCGCTGAATCCTGTCCAGATCCCGTGTATCCTCTTCGGACATGCTTTCCTGCGACAATACGACGAGCACCCACAACTCCGCCTTGATCCGGTCGGCAAGCCGCCATCCGCGACGGATCAACTTTTCCGAGTGCGGCCTGTGGTTGACCGACACAAGAATCCGTTCTGTTGCGGTGTCCGTCGCTCCTGGTTTTTCCCGTTCGCGATCCAGGCGCTGATCGACGTCATCCGCAACCTCCAGTAGAGCCAGTTCCCGCAGCGCCGCCAAATTTGCAATCTGAAAAAAATTGTCCAGAGCGCGCTGGATTTTATCATTCGCATAGATCTTCCCATCAAGCAACCGTTGCTGCAGCGTCTCCGGTGTGACATCGATGAGTTTCACTTCCCGCGCCAGCTTCATGAACCAGTCTGGAACCCGTTCGCGCACTTTGATCCCTGTGATATGCTCCACTTTGTCGTGCAGGCTCTCCAGATGCTGAATGTTCACCGCTGTAACCACATTGACTCCCCATTCGAGCAGATACTCGATATCCTGATAACGCTTTGCACGCACACTTCCCGGCACATTGGAGTGAGCCAGTTCATCGATGATGACGATGTCCGGGTTACGACGGAGAATCGCATCGACATCGAGATCTTCATAAAGCCGATCCTGCAGACGATGCAATCGTTTGGATATAATCTCCAGACCTTCGATTTGCGCCGCCGTTTCTGCGCGTCCATGCGTCTCCACCAGTCCAACGGCCACATCTTTCCCCCGCCGCCGCCAGTCGCGCGCATCGCGAAGCATCTTGTACGTCTTTCCGACGCCAGGCGCCGCGCCGACATAGATGGTCAGACGGCCCCGTCGATTTCCTTCCTGCATAAGTTCCGGAGCAGTCGCACTGCGCTCGGATATCCGGAACGGCAACTCAACCACGGCAGGCGCACGGCCGATTGTGTGTACCTGCGCCTGCTCCGCCTCTTTCCATCCCACGATCCGTAAATCCGCATATTTCATGTGTCTTAACAGATATCGTACAGGCGCATCATTCCAGATGAGTTTCCAGCGCTTCGTCCGCGCTGGCTGCCCAATAACCACCTGCGTGACGTTCAGTCTTCTGGCCACTTCACTGATCACCGTTCCGATGGGGCGATCGTTTTGCGGTTCCAGAATCCACTCCCCTTCGTGCTCGCGCGCCAGCTTTTTCAGTATCTCCAACCGCTCCATGTCGCGCTCCTTCAGGAGATCCTCCACCGTGTTGCAGACCGTGAGCACATATAGATCCGCCTTCATGCGATGAGCCATCCGGCAGCCTCTCTGAATCAGCTGAGCCGCCCGCGACTGGTAATTGACACAGACCATGATCGTCTCGCGCGCCCCCACCGGTCCCTGGATGCGGGAACGCGCGTAGGATTGCTGCAACCGCTGGTCAACGTCCTCCGCCACCGTTCGCAGCGCCAGTTCCCGGAGTCCAAATAGGTTTGGTTTGCGAAAAAAGTTGTCCAGCGCCTGGTTGACCTTTTCTGGCGCATAGATACTCCCATCGCGCAGTCTCTGGCGCAGCGTTTCCGGAGTCACGTCGATCACTTCAACCTCGCGCGCCCGCGTCACAAAAGAGGCGGGAATGAGTTCTTTGACCCGCACCCCAGTGATCTCCTCAGCCTCCTCGTGGATGCCCTCAATGTGTTGAACATTGACTGCCGTCAAAATGCTGAAACCCTGGTCCAGCAGATACTCGACGTCCATGTAGCGTTTCGGGAACAGCGAGCCAGGCGCGTTTGTGTGCGCGAGTTCATCAATCACGACGACTTCTGGCGCACGCGCACAGATGGCGTCCAGATGAACCTCTTCAAATACATGCCCATGGTAATGGAGCAACCGCCTTGGAATGATCTCCAGACCAGCCAATTGTTCCTGCGTCTCCGGGCGCTCATGCGTATCGACATACCCCACAACCACATCCACTCCGCGTTCCCGCAGCCCCGCCGCCTCGCGCAGCATCGTATACGTCTTGCCGACTCCTGGCGCCGCGCCGATAAACAGCTTGAGAACACCCGGCTCGCCTCCGAACAGATTGCCGGGCGCGCGCTCTCCATCCGACCCGATATCATCCTCTCGCCGATTCAAGCGTCATCACCCGCTTTGTCCGAGTCATTGTCAGTTCACCGTCCGGTGCGCCTGACGATCGCCATGTTGAGTTGCATCACATTGACCATTGGTTCTCCCCAGATCCCCAACACGCGCCCCTGAGTATACTGGGCGACGAGATTCTTTAGATAGGAGCGGCTCAGACCAGACGCCTGCGCAACACGGGGAAGCTGGATCAGGGCGTCGGGCACCGAAATGTCCGGATCCAGCCCGGAAGCGGACGACTCCACCATCTCCGTTGGAATGGCCGCTATCGGCGTACCGGGATTCTGTTTCTCCACGACGTGCAGATTGTGCCTGATTTCGGCGATCAGCGCGGGATTCGTCGGTCCGAGGTTCGAACCGCCCGACCCGTTGCCTGCGTAATTCACTGCAGACGGACGCGGATGAAAGAGCCACGGAACTGTGGTCTGCTGGGCGATCAGCTTCGATCCGACCACCTGTCCGCGCCAGACTATCATGCTGCCCTGCGCCTGCCAGGGAAACAGGACATTGCCAATCCCGGTGATCAGCAGTGGGTACAGGACGCCCAGCAGGACAGCAAACACGATCGTAAAACGCAGGGAGCGCCAAAAGTTGATCATGCATAAACCCCTCCAGTTTCACGGTAAGATAAATGCTTAGATGTGGGCAAGCCCCAACGCCGTCAGGAGCAGATCGATGATCTTGATGCCAATAAACGGTGTGATCACACCGCCGACGCCATAGATCAGCAGATTGCGCAACAGCATTGACGTTGCGCTCATGGGCCGGTATTTGACGCCCCGCATCGCCAGCGGAATCAGCATGGGGATGATCACGGCGTTGAAGATCAGCGCCGATAAAATCGCGCTGTGCGGACTTGTCAGATGCATCACGTTGAGCGCCTGCAGACTGGGGATCATCACCACAAATATCGCGGGAATGATGGCAAAGTATTTGGCCACGTCATTGGCGATTGAAAACGTCGTAATCGCGCCGCGCGTAATCAGCAACTGTTTGCCGATCGACACAACCTCGATCAGCTTTGTCGGGTCAGAATCGAGATCGACCATATTGCCCGCTTCTTTGGCGGCCGTGGTGCCCGTGTTCATGGCCAGCCCGACATCGGCCTGCGCCAGCGCCGGCGCGTCATTTGTTCCGTCGCCCGACATCGCCACCAGTTTGCCCTGGTCCTGCTCCGCCTTGATCAGCCGCATTTTGTCCTCCGGTTTGGCCTCTGCTATGTAGTCGTCCACACCGGCTTCCTTTGCAATGGTTGCGGCGGTCAGCGGGTTGTCGCCCGTACACATGACCGTTTTGATGCCCATTTTGCGCAGTTCCGCAAATCGCTGCTGCATCCCCGGCTTCACTATGTCTTTTAAATAAATCAGTCCATAGACATCCGCGCCCCGAATCACGGCGAGCGGCGTTCCCCCCGCCTTGGCGATTCTTTCCGTCTTGCCGGCCAGATCGTCGGGAACCTGTCCCTTGTGCTCCTGCACGTGGCGCCGAATCGCGTCCACGGCGCCTTTGCGATACACTGAACCATCTGTCAGGTTCAATCCGCTCATGCGCGTGTCTGCGCTGAATTCGATGTTTTCCGCATCGCTGTATGATTCGCGCGCGAGTGAAACGCCCTTTTCTTTTCCTAAATCAATCACAGAGCGGCCTTCCGGCGTCTCATCAAACAGCGAGGAGATCACCGCCGCCTCAATGAGGTCCCGTTCTGAATACTCTCCCACAGGAACGAATTCGCTCGCCAGTCGATTCCCGATCGTGATCGTTCCCGTTTTGTCGAGAATCAGCGTGTTCACATCGCCGGCCGCCTCAACAGCCTTCCCTGATTTGGCAATCACATTGAAGCGGATCACGCGATCCATTCCGGCAATTCCAATCGCGGACAACAGCGCCCCAATCGTCGTCGGAATCAGACACACCAGCAGCGCGATGAGCGTGGCAACGCCAATGCTGCCGTGCACATACAGGGCCATTGGTTCCAGAGTATCCACAACGATCACGAAAATCAGCGTGAGACCCGCCAGCAATACAGAGAGCGCCATTTCATTGGGCGTCTTCTGACGGCTGGCGCCCTCCACCAGACTGATCATCTGATCCAGAAACGACTCGCCCGGATCAACGGTCACCTTGATAATCAGCTCATCGGAAAGCAGCTTTGTGCCCCCCGTGACCGAGCTGAAGTCTCCGCCCGCACCCCGTATCACGGGCGCCGACTCCCCGGTGATGGCCGATTCGTCAACACTCCCCAGCCCCTCAAGCACCTCTCCATCGGCGGGAATCATGTCGCCCCCAATCACACGGACGACATCGCCTTTACGCAGCGCGGAGGCTGGAACGGACTCAAATTCTCCGGAACTCCTGCGTCGGCTGGCGGTCAGATCCGTCTTCGCCTTGCGCAGTGAGGCCGCCTGCGCTTTGCCGCGCCCTTCCGCGACGGCCTCTGCGAAATTCCCGAACAGAATCGTAATCAACAGGATGACCGCGACAGTCAGGTTGTAGGCGCGCTGCCCTGGATGCCGGACGCCGCCGAAAAGGAGCGGATCGGCAGACAGTGCAAGCGTGATCACAAACCCGATTTCGACCACAAACATCACCGGATTTTTAACAAGAACGAGCGGATTGAGCTTAATAAACGATTCCCCAACAGCTCGCGCCATGATATCGCCCGATACGGTCCGGGAAGAATCCTTAGCCATAGACACTTTCTCCTTTAGCTCCTAATGACCTGCCAGGCGACTCAACATCTGCAACTGTTCTCCGATTGGACCAATGGCCAGGGCGGGAAAGAAAGTAAGCGCCCCCACGATCACAAAGACCGCCACAAAAACGCCGCCAAATACGAACGTATCTGTCCTCAGCGTGCCTGAACTCGCAGGTGTGACCGCCTTTCTGGCCAGAGATCCCGCTATGGCAAACATCGCGATGATCGATACGTAGCGCCCCAGAAGCATGACAATTCCAAGCGTCACGTTGTAAAACACAGTGTTGCCGTTTAACCCTGCAAACGCCGATCCATTGTTGGCGGCTGCGCTGGTAAACGCGTATAGAACTTCCGAGAATCCATGCAGCCCCGGATTCAGAATCGACGACGTACCGGCTTTTGTCGCCACAGCGATCGCCGTTGGAACCAGAATGATAAAGGGATGAACCAGCATGGCCACCGTTGCCAGTTTGATTTCCCTGGCCTCAATTTTCTTCCCAAAAATCTCAGGTGTCCGTCCCACCATCAGGCCAGACAAAAACACTGTAATGATCAAAAACATGATGATATTCAGCAACCCGACGCCCTTGCCACCAAAAATGAGATTAAACATCATGAAGAGAAAGGGTACAAGACCGCTGAGAGGCATCAGACTGTCGTGCATGGAACTCACGGCGCCCGTGGTGAATGCTGTTGTCATGGCGACAAAGACACTGCTCAGCGCCGGACCGAACCGCCATTCTTTGCCCTCCATGTTGGGGCCGACAATTCCGAGCGCCTGGTGAACGAGCGGATTGCCCGCAGCTTCGTTGGCATACACCACAAACGCCCCGATCAGCAAGATCGCCGTCAGAAATACGTACAATACCGTTGCCTGTCGACGATTGGCGATAAATTTTCCAAAGGTAGTAATCAGCGCGACAGAAATCACCCCCATTGCGATCATTTCCAGAACGGACGTAAGCGCAGTCGGGTCTTCAAATGGATGCGCCGAGTTGGCGTTAAAGAAACCGCCGCCGTTTGTGCCGAGTTGTTTGATCGCTTCCAGAGAGGCGACAGGTCCGCGCGAAATGGTTTGCGTCGCGCCCTGCAGCGTGTGCGCCGTCTGCGCTCCAAGCAGCGTTTGCGGAACGCCAAGGCCGACCAGAACAACGGCGAACAGGATCGCGATCGGCAGCAATACGCGGGTATGTATTTTGATGAAGTCAACCCAAAAATTCCCGATTGAATCGCTTTTGTTCGCCGCCAGACCACGCACAAACGCGATTGCGGCCACGAAACCGGTGGCGGCCGACGTAAACTGCAGATACGTGATGGCGAGCGTTTGGCCCAGATACGACATGGACTGTTCGCCGGCGTAGTTTTGCCAGTTCGTGTTGGTTATGAAACTCGCCGCCGTGTTGAAAGCCAGGTCCCAACTCATACCCGGTATGTGATCAGGATTTAAGGGCAACATCCCCTGCAACCGAAAAATCAGATAGGCAAAAATCATCATCATAAAGTTAACCAGCATCAATGCCCTGAGATACGCCTTCCAGTCCATCTGCACAGACTGGTTCACGCCCACAAGTTTGTACAACAGGCGTTCAAAGAGGGAAAACACAGGCTCGAACCAACTGCGAACGCCAGTAAACACACGGTACAGATACCCTCCAAAGGGAATACCGAGAAGCAATACAACAGCGATTACAGCTACAATGCCGACCGAACCGGCTACAGTCAATCCTGATCACTCCCAAACATCATAGTAATTTATCGATCAGAACTTCTCCGGATTAAAAATGACGTATGTCAGATACACCATAACCCCCGCCGAGATAACGAGCAGAACCCACATTTTGCTCCCCCCCCCTACGCCTTGTCAAAAGCTCGAAACAGCACGAAAAACAAACCAAAAACCGCAAAAAAAAGAAGGAACGACAGGAGATTGCCCACTCTGATCGCCTCGCTTCCGAAAAGATAGTATGTCCTGTTTTGTCCACGCTATGTGCCGCAACCATGCACCACAGCCATTCACTAGCCTCGCGAAACTTTCAGGAATAGGCGTATGACTTGATTGTAACGGGCACCCACGTCAAAATGCGTTTCGATAATCAGGTTGCAGACATAAAAAGAATATAAAAATACCATTCACCGAAGTGAATGGCGCTGGACTCAGGAAAAATCGAGCAATCGGTAACCAATCCCCGGTTCCGTGATGATCAAGGTGGGCCGCGTTGGATCATTCTCCACTTTTTTGCGCAGATGTCCAATATACACGCGCAGATAGTGGGCTGCAGCCTCAAAGTTTTGATCGCCCCACACCTGCTTCACAAGCTGATGGTGCGTCAGGACGCGACCGGCGTTCACCGCCATTACCTTGAGCAAATCGTACTCTATGGGCGTGAGATGGATTGTCTGCCCATTCTTTTCGACGATCCTTCTTGCCAGATCGATGGCTACATCGCCGACCACGACCACCGGTTCACACGGAGCGTGAGCGGCGTGACGAAGGGCGACCCGGATACGCGCCAGCAACTCCCCCATGCCAAATGGCTTCGTGATGTAGTCGTCCGCTCCCGAATCCAGCACGGCCACGGTCTCCGCCTCATTGTCGCGCACACTCAGCACAATGACCGGAACTTGCGACCATTCGCGAATCTGCCGTAAAACCTCTGTTCCGTCCAAATCAGGCAAACCGAGATCGAGGATCACAAGATCGGGCCTCTCCATGCCCACACAAACCACACCGTCGGATCCTGTCGCACTCTCCAGCAGTGTGAAACCATGCGCCTGCAGGGTGACTCTGAGCAACCTGCGAATCTGCAACTCATCGTCGACAACCAGTATCCTGGCCCCCATTTGACGCCTCCCCTCCGTCAATCGGCATTCGAATTACGATCATGACACCTTGGCCCGACCTGCGTTCCGCCGTGATTACACCCCCGTGCGCTTCGACAATACCTCTGCAAATCGCAAGACCCAACCCTGTCCCCGGAATTTTTTGCGCCGCTTCTGCCCGATAAAATTTGTCGAATATCTTTTCTTCGTCACCTTCCAGCAAACCGATTCCCTCGTCTGCAACCGTGAGAAGCGCGACGCCGTCACGTTCTGCGGCGCGTATTTCAATTCTGCCGCCAGCGGACGAGTACTTGACCGCATTGCTGAGGACATTGACGAGCACTTGTTCAATCAATACATCGTCCACCTGCAGTGGAGGCAGATCTTTTTGCAGACTCACATCGACTACACGATGCTGGAGAGTATCCTGCAACTGCCGGAATGCCACTCCAAGCATATCCGAGACATCGCAGACGCGTCTGTGCAATCTGAGCATACCACTCTCCAGACGCACCATGCCAAGCAGATTGGTAACCAGCCGATTCATGCGCATGGCGCTGTCGCGAATCGTAAACAGCAGGTCGTTGCGATCTGCCTCGGTGAGCGCAACCGCATTCTCGATCATGCCTGTTACAGATCCGATAATGCCCGCCAGCGGTGTGCGCAGTTCGTGCGAAATGGAATCGAGCAGCGCATTGCGCAGCAATTCGGATTCTGCCGACAGACGCGCCATCTGCGCTTCTTTCTCCAGTTGAATACGCGCAATCGACACCGCAGACAGCCCAGCAATCGCCTCGATGAGACGCAGACGCTCCGTAAAACGGACATTGACGTGGTCGCGCATACCCAGCACGAGAACGCCCCGGACAACATCCTCAGTCTTGAGCGGAACATAGATCTGTTTTGTCTGTGCGAACTGACCTGTGCCATGCCCCGCCATATCACCATGCAGGTAAACCCATCTGCACACCGCTTCATCGACCCCGTCGTCCTGAGGGTGTTGCCCCGCCTTCGCGCTGACAGTCATTCTGTCACCGTCGGCAGGGAGCACGATCCAGACAGGAAACCGTAAAGTACCGTATACATGGGTCACAATGGCCTCCAGAATACCAGGCAGATCTCCGCGCGCGGTCATCTGCCTGCCCAGATCGTAAAGCGCTGCAGTATCCGCTTCCCGCTGGCGCGATTGATCCACCTGCATACGCAGTCGCAATGCCAGAGTAGCCGTCAATATCGCAACGCTCAGAAAAACAGCGAACGAGATCAGATAACGCAGATCACTCACCGAAAAGCTGAAGAAGGGCGGCACAAAGAAATAGTCAAACGCCGCCACGCTGAGCGCGGCGGCGTAAATAGACGGGCCGAACCCCCAGCGCGCAGCGCTGAAGAGCACCGGCAGCAGAAACAGGAGCGCGATATTGACCAGTTGGAAAGACGGTCCGACTCTAAGCAGCAAAGTGGTCAATAAACCGATTGCCAGAGTGGTTGCCAAATAGGGTACCCATAACCTAGTGATTCGCATGACCGCTCTCCCTGTTTCTGATGATCAGCGACTCGCCGCAGCAAGGTCCAGTTTGGTCCACCCCTCGTACCCGCCAAGCATATTCTGCACATTGTCGAATCCATGAGCCTGCAAAATACTCGCTGCAATCGCCGAGCGGCCACCGGTGCGGCACTGCACGAGCACTGGCTTGTCCTTTGGAACTTCGTGCAGCCGACCCGTCAGGTGGCCGAGCATGATGTGGGTGGCTTGCGGAATGTGCCCCTCCGCCCACTCAGCGGCATTGCGAACATCCAGCAAAAACACCTCGCCGCGATCAATTCTGCGCGCCGCGTCCCCCGACTGCACCTCTGTATAGCTCAGCGCACGGGAGCCCGCCGCCGATCCAGCCGTCAGCACTCCCACTCCCATCGAACCCGCCACATTGTCCAGTCCGATGGACTGCAGTTCCTTGCTGATCTCTGCAACATCTTCCCCGGCGCACAGCAGATAGATCGGCCGCTTGTAGTCGAGCAGCCAACCAGCCCATGTCACAAACGATTTATTGTACGGAATGTTGATTACACCAGCGAGATGGCTTTTCGCGAACGCTGAAGCGGGACGCGTATCGACGACGATCCCCCTGTCCACCCACTCCTGCACGGTTGCCTGCGATTCTTCAGCCCGCTTTGGAGCTGTCACGGCTGACAGCAGTTGCGGACCCTCTTTGTTCAGCTTCTTCATCATCGCAAAGTACTTGGGCGGTTCTGGCTGACCATCCAGCAGTTCTTTGACAAACGATTCTTCGTCATCATAACTGAGCGCCCAGTTCACCATCTTTTCATACCCGACCGTGGATGACGGTATGGCGCCCAGCGCCTTGCCGCAGGCGCTGCCAGCGCCATGGGCGGGCCACAGCTGAAGATGGTCGGGAAGTTTTTTGAATCGCTTCAGCGACTGGAACATCCTGCGCGCCATCACATCCGAAGAACCGCTGACACCGGCGGCCTTTTCCAGCAGATCGGGGCGACCCACATCCCCCACGAACACGAAGTCTCCCGAAAAAATCCCCATCGCACTGGGCGCCTTCGAACCGCCGTCCGTAACCATCAGCGCAATGTGTTCCGGAGTATGCCCGGGGGTATGCATGACTTCGAATTTGATATTGCCAATGTTGAACGTGTCGCCGTCATGCACTGGCCGCGACGAATACCCCTCCAGAAACTGATAGGTCCAGTCAGGCCCGCCCTCTGCCGAGAGATACAGCGTGGCGCCGGTTTGCGCCGCGAGTTCCCGGGCGCCAGACAGAAAGTCGGCGTGGATATGCGTCTCGGTGATGCCTACGATGCGCATGCCTTCTGCTTCCGCAGTCTGCAAATAGGCGGAAATGTCGCGCGAGGGATCAATCACGATCGCTTCTTCCGTGGCCTGGCACCCGACGAGATACGAGGCGTGCGCCAGTTTGTCGTTGTAAAAATACTTGAGCAACAATGAAGCCAACTCCCTTCGTTAGTCACCTGAACTGGAAAAAATGTGACCGTCCTGTTCACATAGTGTCCACACTCGAATCATTATAACATACCTGCTGGGGTATGTGTACAGCGTTGATCGGCGGCGTTTTCTTATATTCCCGCCATTAACGACTATATTTAAGTGTTGTTTCCACAAAAATCAATATCATTGCATATACTTGACAGGTTATTTGACGTATACTTACAATTAGTGTACACTCTTGAATTCTACCCGCATGATTCACATGTTCGGCATGGACACTGCAGCACGAACACTCCACAGGACACGCCTCCATGATTAACATACACCTAAAAACGGATAAAATACAATTATATGAATAGTCGTTCTGAAAAATGCAGCGCCCTGAATTGAGGGATGGAAAGGACTGATTTACATGGAGATCGCAGCGCTGTCAATCGACGGACGCAGATTCGTCAAATACTGTCTGACAGGGCTGCTCAATACGGGGGTTTCATACGCCTTCTATGGAACGCTGATTGCCCTGGGCTGCGATGTGACATGGGCGCTGGCCATCAGCTTCGCAGCCGGCATGACAACGAGTTATCTCATCAACGCCCGCTGGACGTTTGCACGGAAAAGTTTCGACAGAGCAACTCTGTTGCGCTTTGTGACAATCAATTCAGGCATACTCATCGTATCTGAAATAACGCTCCACCTGATCCTGCGCGACATCACCGCATCCCCCTATCTCGCACAGATTGTTAACCTGATACCGATCACGGCAGGCGGATTTGTCGCGAATCAATACCTCGTTTTTCAGGACGCCGAATCGCCCGTTCGCATTGGCGCGAACACTGGCGCTTTCAGGCGCTATCTGGTGATTGCGGCGGCTTTCGTCATCGTTCAGCGCTTATTTGTACTGGCTGGCGAGACATCAGCCGCCCTCCGCCACGGACTGTACTTCACCCTGTACTCCCTGCTGATAAACGGCTTCGCCCACTGGGACAGTGGATGGTATATCCGGATTGCGCGAACTGGTTACACCACTGTGGACCAGACTGCATATTGGCCCATGTACCCCTGGCTGATGAGCGCCCTGCATAATCTGGGCGGACTCGACTACCGGGTCAGCGGCATTGTCATCTCACTCGTCAGCTTCGTGCTCTTCCTGAGTTTTCTGGGTCTTTGGGCGGAACGCGAGTTCGGCAGGCGCACGGCTCTCTGGACCATGGCGCTGGTTGCATTCTTCCCGACGGCTTACTACTTCGACGCGGTCTATACAGAGTCTCTATTCCTGATGCTGTCGACGGCTGCGGTCTACGCCTCACAGAAGCGCCGTTTCAAAATCGCCAACGTGCTGGTCCTGTTTGCTACACTGACGCGCAATACAGGGGGTCTGCTTGGCTTCATCATTTTTTTCGATTACATCAAAGACCGTCAGACTGGCTGGCGCTTCTGGCAGCGCCGCTGGTGGCGCAGCCTGGGCTTTGAAGCCCTGTATCTGCTCCTTCCGGCAGCCGGATTGGCGGCCTATTGCGTGTGGCTAAAAGAGCGTTTCGGCCACTATTTTCCGTTTCTCATCGCCGAGAGCCATCATTGGCACCGTGGTTACATGGCGCCCTGGCTGACATTCCTGCACACGCTGCACTATTTGCTGCACCCACAGGCGACATCCATGGCCCCCGACTACGTACGGTTTGAAATGGCGAGTTTCGCTTTTGCCGTCATGCTGCTGCTCATTGGGGTGCTCTATGTGCGAAAATCGCTCAACCACGTCGGTTGGTGGCTGTATCTATTCGCTGTCACCTGGATCACGGCGAGTGAACCGTCGTTTGACGTTCCCGACTATCTGGTGAGTCTGCCGCGCTATGTTCTGATGTTGTTCCCAGGATTCGTATACTTTGCCGACTTCCTGCGCTCCAACTGGATCAGGGCGGCGTTGACGGCGGTGCTCGCCACGGTGCTGTTTATCACGAGCGGAATATTTTATCGCGGCATCTGGATTGCCTGATGAGATGAAATGGAGGCGCCTGCCATGAATGTGGAGGAACTCGCAGAGCATCCGAAAGTCGATTTGCAACTTGATTTGAAACTCGATCCGGAATCCGCACAGCGCACAGCCGATCCACTGGTTTCTATCGTCATTCCCGCATTCAATGAGGAGTTGACGATCGCAACCACCTTCAATCGCCTGAATCGCGTGCTCCTTGAATTGCAGATCGATTTCGAACTGATCTTTGTCAATGACGGGTCCCGCGACCAGACTCTCCCTCTGTTGCTGCGTCTGGCGCACGACCACCCGGAAGTGCGCGTGATCGACTTCTCTCGCAACTTCGGTCACCAGATCGCCGTCACGGCGGGCATCGATCACGCGCGCGGCGACGTGGTGATCCTGATCGACGCCGATTTACAGGACCCGCCTGAACTGATCGGCGCGTTTCTGGCCAAGTGGCGCGAGGGCTACGACGTCGTCTATGCGGTGCGCCAAAGTCGGGAAGGGGAGACATGGTTCAAAACATGGAGCGCCCGTCTCTTCTATCGCCTGCTGCACCGCATGACGGACATCGACATTCCGCTGGACACAGGCGACTTTCGGCTGATGAGCCGACAGGTGGCGCGCACGCTCTCCAGCATCCGCGAACACCATCGCTTTCTTCGGGGGATGGTTTCGTGGGTGGGATTCCGCCAGACGGGAATTCCTTACGTGCGTGCGGAGCGCTACGCGGGCGAATCCAAGTACCCGCTGCGCAAGATGCTCAAATTCTCGATGGACGGCATGACGTCCTTTTCATTTAAACCACTCCAGATCGCGACGCAGTTGGGCATGATCGTGGCCATGTTTGGCTTTATGGGCATCATCCTAGTGGTCGTGGAAAAAGTGTTTCTGCACACGACAGCCATCGGATGGGCGTCGCTGATGGTGGTGATTCTCTTTTTGGGCGGCATTCAGTTGCTGATGCTGGGTATCGTCGGCGAGTACATGGGGCGCATCTATGATGAAGTGCGCGACCGCCCCATGTACATCGTGCGCGAGTCGTACAATTTCCAGCCGGACGCGGAACCGCAACTCCACATCAAGACGTAGGCGCGCCCCATTGCTCAATCAGGCCGTTGTCGAAGACGGAACCACGTTGACCGTTGCGGATGTTCCCACTTGCACGCCATTCACATCGAGACTCATCGTTTGATTTCCGGTGCCCAAAACCTGGCCAACAGTACTCGGACCGAAAGTGACAACGTAACTGCCGTTGCCCTGATCCGTGACAGAGGATGCCGACAGGAAATCTCCTGGATTCTGAAGGGTGAAAGCTGTCTTGTTCAAACCCAGAATGGAACTCCCGTTGGCGTCCGCCACATGCACGGCAACCGTGTATGGATCCGTGGTCACCATCGTGTTGGGGAATGAGGTGACGCTTGAGTGAGCCGGATCGACGGCAGATATCACAGGAATGGTCAGTATATTGGATGCACAACCGTGTTCACACCCATGCTTTGCGTCGCTCCGCCGCTCATTGCCGTGATCGTCGCAGTACCTGCCATAAATCCGGGCGTCAGTGCAACACCAGCGACTCCGTTGTTATCCGTCGTTACAACAGCACTGCTGGGTGTCGCAATGTTTTTGTCGTTGCTCGACAGGATCACCGGCTGATTCGGCATTGGCTTTCCATTCGCGTCTGTCATCACGATCTTCAGCGGATAGATGCTGTTCCCGCCGCCCGCCACCAGGTTCTGGGCGAATGAAAGTGCGATGTGTGGAACGTTGGCTGCCGTGGTCGATCCGGACGCACCTGTCGCGTTGCCAGACGCCGTCGGGGACCCCGATCCTACAGCGACATTCTGCATCGGGCCGATTTGCACTCCATTCACGAACAGTGCCGCGGTCTCATTGCCCGTCGACAAGTTCGCATCGCCATACCCGCTTTCACCGGGTTTGAACGTGACCTGGTACTGTCCGTTCCCAATTTCAGTGACGTCTCCAAGGACGTTGTGAACGCCCAACGCATCCATCAACTGAAGGTCAAATGCATCCTGGGTCAGGTGAAGCACCGGGTTCCCCGAAGCATCCTTCACGGTCACCGGCGCCACATAATCCGCGCCCAATGTCATGGTCCCTGGGAGTCCGGAAACAGACGACTGCTTCGCGTCAGCACCAGGAACGACGGTGACAGGGATATCGGCGGCAGCGCCTGCAGTTCTGGCGCCCACCGTACCGATCCCCGTACTCGAATTGTTTTCATAGACATTAAATTGGGCCACTCCCTGGCTGTTTGTGGTCACCTGACTGCCGTCGACCTTAAAAAGCGAAGAATAATCCGTGCTTAACGGGATGCCAGCCGCTGGTGTGCCATCCGCGTTGAACGCTTGCACCGTCACCAAATCGCTGAATTTCGTGTTGGCAATGACGGTCGTTTGGGCAACAGACGCGGTAATTCGCGCTGGCCCGCTTGATGAGTAGATTGGGACGCTCTGTGTGAGCCCGCCACAGGTAACCACAATGTTGGCTTGGCCAGAGACAGTCCCAGCTTTCGCCCATACGGTGATCACCCCGTCACCGCCGGAGGTCGTACTTACAGTGGCGGGAAGCTTTGTGACAGGACCCGAGTTCGTCAAACTGAGACCCGCGATATTGAGATTATCGACTGTAATCGTCATCGGGGTCCACATGATCGGCTGACCGATGGAATCTGCCACTGAAATCCTGACCGGCACCCACGTGTTGGAGCCTGTTACGAAATGATGATTCACACTGATCGATAAAGTGCTCGGGTTTCCAAAAACCTGAAGAGCGAGAGGTTGAGATTGTACACCATCAACCGTAGCGACACAAGAGTAAATTCCAGGCTGCGTCGCGGTGAATCCCTGCGTGGACGTATCGATCTTGGCGTTCGCAGGGTTGGACGCCGCATTGGCGCCAGTGATCGTATAGGTGATCAGGTTCTGTGGAACAGCGAGCGTATTGCCCTGAGAATCCTTCACCGTCGCAGAAACCTTCACCGATTGGTTCACTTTCGTGGAACTGGTATTATATGCGCCAGCACCATTTGTGGTTAGCACAACTGAGCCAACGGCGGCAGTGACGGAGCCAGTCGCGACGCCTGTGTTAGAACCGGTCGTGCCGGTCGTTGCCAGCGGAAGTTGCAGGACTTCTCCAACAGTTAGACTGTTAGGATTACTCAACCCATTCGCCTGAACCAAAGCCTGCACCGTGACACTCGTGACTTGCGCGATTTTCCAAAGGGTATCGCCGGATTTTACAGTATAGGTTGCCACTCCGTTTGTGGCATTCGTTGTATCAGTGGCCGTCGTTCCGGCCGTGCTCGTCGATCCTTTCCCTGTAGAAGGAATGATTAACGCCTGACCAACTGAGAGTTGATCCGGTTTAGTCAGCCCATTGGCCTGTACCAATGCTTGTACTGAGGTTCCCGTTGCCTGTGAAATTTTCCACAAGGTATCGCCCGACTTGACCGTATAAGTCGTGTTTTTCCTTGGAATAATCAGTACAGTACCAATTTGAATCTGATCCAAATTGGTGACTCCGTTTGCCTGTACAATGCTCTGCACGGAAGCACCCGTAGCTTGGGCGATTTTCCACAGCGTGTCACCACTCTTGACGATGTACGTTGAATCCGCAGCTCCCACGACGTTAGACACCGACGAAGTAGATGGCTGCGCATACGCATACGCAAACGGAGCAGACGTACCCAGAAGCGCAGTAATCGTCATAAGTGCTATGCCACGTTTCATGGATATCCTCCTCACCTGTTAACCTAATGTGAACACTGAACCACAGTACCACCATCGACATTTCCAGTCATCTATCAAATACAGTTATGTGCACCAATTCACTCCAATGGGTCTGATGTACCGCTCAAGACGAGGGGTCATATCCATGTCGTGGATCCTACTGCTGAGCTTGCGATCTGCCGTGACCCATCACCGCGAACTATGGACACGTTGCGATGGAACGATGACGATTTGTGACGGTCGGGTGGAGTTTGACGCCAGCTTTACTGACGCCAGATTGTCAGCACAACGTTTTGTCAGCGGTTGATCGCACGTCAGTAAATTCGACCGTGTCCACCGCTTGTGCCGGTGGGTCAGAGTGGATTGTGACGCGCTGGAAACGCAAGTACTCCAGTATTCCTGTGCAAGCACATCATGATCATTAGATACTTCTAATGGCACATGAGCGATATCTCATCTGCGTCTAAAGTGCTTATCATGTGAGTTTGTTACTCTTGGCTTGTCAAAACGAAAGGGAGGCTTCACCATATGAATCATGCATTTGCACAGAGCATTGCGGCGCTGGCTTTGGCAGGTACGGCGCTTGTGTCCGGCACCCCCGCGTTTGCAGCAACGAACGCGGCCGTCACATCGCAGTCCAGTTCCACGCAGTCCAATTCCACCGTTTCGCAGGGGCTACAGACGGGATGGCAGGGTAATCAGCACATGCGAGTGGCGCCTAAGATTTCCAGTGCGCAGGCAAGCGTCATCGCACTCTCCGCCATTCCGGGCGCTGTTGTGACGAAGGTGCACCTCGATCAGGAAAATGGAGTTCCCACGTACAGCGTGCGGACAACCGTGGCCGGGAGTGTGAAGACTGTCAAGATCAACGGACTCACGGGCGCTGTCGAAAAGATTAAAACTCCTGGCCCTGACACAGAGGCGCATCATGGCCCGGCGGCGGAAGGACACGGCAAGGGAAAAACTCCCGAAAGCAAGGGAAGCGGAAAAGTCGATGCGGTCGGCGGTCTGAATGCACAGCAGGGCGCAAACTTTGCGCAAGGTGGCAATAGTCAGGTGAACAACTGACGCTCCAACCCTCATAGCAGATCCTCTTTACATACCCCAGACAGCAAACCCGTCCACGCTGTCTGGGGTACAATGCGTTTAATCGGGGGTGATGAAGTGCGCCAGGAGCGGATCCTCTTGGTTGATCGTCGGCGCGGCAGGCGCCTTGTCCTGTCGTGGTTCAGCGGGTATGGGCTCAGTTCTGTGCCGCGGCGGCTTACGGCGGAACGATTGAGGCGACCAGCAGCCTGGGGAGTGGAACGGTGATGACCGTTCGCTGGCCATTGGCCCACGGGTAGATTGAGTGCTTCTCATTTTTTTCTAATGAAGATCTAATGTGAGTCATGTGGATTCTCTGTTACGTTATTAATGCCCCCTTTTAGAGTAACATGGGCTTTCTATTACGGACTGAGGAGAAGCGCTCGCATGTGTGGAATTGCAGTATTGGTCGCAAAAACGAGTCAAGGCAGGTCAATGAAAAAGGAACTGGAAGAGATGTTGGATATCATGCAGCATCGAGGGCCAGACGGGCGAGAGTCCGTGTATCTGCCTGGGGTCGATATCGGGATGGTTCGCCTCGCGATTGTTGATCTTGAGAGTGGTGCACAGCCACTTTGGAATGAGGATCACACCATGGCGCTTGTATGCAATGGAGAGATTTACAATTCGACAACGTTACGTTCCAGGCTGATTGCAGACGGGCATCAATTCAAAACTCACTCGGACGTTGAAGTCGTTTTGCATCTTTACGAGGAGATGGGCGAGCGTTGTCTGAACCAACTGGAGGGGATTTACGCGCTGGCGATTTGGAACGAAGAGCGTAAAACGCTGTTCGTCGCACGCGATCGGATGGGCGTCAAGCCGCTGTACTATGCGGACATCGGCTCACATTGGGCGTTCGCGTCAGAACTGCGTGCGCTGGCGTCACTTGACGGCGTGGCAAAGGAAATTGAGGACAGTGCACTCATGGCATACCATGCTCTTCGCTTTACGCCTCGCGAGCAAACACTGTATCGGAGCATACGACGGATACTTCCGGCCCATTACGCTCAAGTAAACTCGGGTATTTTCCAGATCGATCCATACTGGAAACCAACCTTCTCACCAAAAGGGTTGTCAGAAAACTCCAGAGAAGAGGACTTTTCTCCGAAGAGACTGCGTGAAGTGATGTTCGCAGCGGTGAAAAGCCAGTTCGCGTCGGAAGTGAACAGCGCTGTGCTTTTAAGCGGTGGACTGGATTCAACCGCCCTGCTCGCGATGCGCAGGGAGCTTTCCGGAGGAAAACCGGATATTGCGATCACTGTCGCCTTTGAACGTCCCGTCTCTGGGGCGAAACGAGTCGAGTATTCCGAAGTGGAGCACGCAACCAGGGTCGCACGCACATACCAAGCCGAACACATAGTCGGTGTGGTGAACGCGCGCGATGCGCTCGAAGCATTGCCACAGATCATCGCAGATTTGGACGAGCCCATAGCAGATCCCACTGCCATTCCGCTCTGGTTTGCAACAAGGATTGCGCATGCGAACGACTGCAAAGTGGTATACAGCGGCGAGGGTCTTGATGAACTGTTTGCCGGTTATCAGGTGTATGGGCACGAGCGGTGGATGCGTACGCTGAATCGAGTTCCTGAGACACTGAGACGATCCTTTCTCGAATGGCTTGTTCGCAAAGACATGCCAGGCGCCGGCGTGATAGGCAGATCACTGCAAGATGTTAATGAATGGTATCAAGGCGTGGGAGGGATTTTTACCCCCGAAGAACGATCAACGCTTCTGCAAGCAGCAATTTCAAAAGACGATCCCGTTCTCGCGCACGCTGGCTCCCAAATGGAGTCCAGTGATTCACTCAGTGCGCTGCAGCGAATGATGCTGTTCGATTTGCTCACATGGCTCCCCGACAACACACTCGCCAAGTCGGACAAAATTTCCATGGCGCATTCGATCGAACTGCGCGTGCCGTATCTCGACAGTCGCATTGTTGATTTCGCTCTCGCTTGTCCCGATCATCAGACATGGAACAGAGGCGGAAAGAGAATCGTCCGCCAGGCGCTAACGGGGGTCGTTCCGTCATTTGTGATACGGAGGCGCAAGGCAGGGTTCAACGTTCCAATTTCTGCATGGCTGTTTGGAGAGTGGCAGGAATTCGCTCGTGAAGTGCTTCTCTCTCCGGATGCTGCAACGCGCGAGTTGTATGGAAATCGGATGCACGCACTATTTGAAGCGCCAGGAGACCGTCAAGAGCGGGCCGGGAGACTGTTGTTTGCCTTACTCACATTAGAATTATGGCTAAGGCAAACACCGTTGCGCACCGAATGGGAGCCAACGTATTTGATCAGTTAGTGAAAGTCTATGTTACTGCCCGCCGGGAGCGTATGCTGCGCCGCTTCTCAAACACGGCTACGCCGAACTCGCCTCGGCACAGCATACGCTCCCGGCCAAGCGGGTTTTCATACTGCTGATGGTGCTGTGCCGCAGCGTTCATTAAAACGCAATGCAACCGAATCCTGCACAGGTCGATACCCGATCGTTTGGTAAATGTGATTGGAGGTGGGGTTCGCCAGATCGGTATAGAGGCTGCAGAACCGATATCCCTGATCGAGCAGCAGTTGACTCAGGGAGGCTACGCACATGGTGGCGTACCCTTTTCCGCGCAGCGCCGGAGGTGTATAGACCAGACTGACGACCACGCCGAGCCTTGTGGATCGGGATTTTTTCGCCATAGACACAGGTTCTCCATCGTCCAGTGCAAGTACATATAGAGACCGCTCTGCGATATTTGCTCTCGCCTTGCGTGCGGCCATTTCATACGGCATGGGTTCGCCAACGTCGATTGAGAACTCGCGAATCCAGTTCGCAACCAGTTCCGCATCGGCTTCTACGGCGTTCCGCAATCTTCCCGATCCGCGCCGGATCTCGTTTACCTGATCCAGCCTGTAGATGCGCTGATTCATCACGATCTCGGATGAACACCCGTGTTTGATTCCCCAATATTCAGCAAATGCGTTTGCGATCTCAGGTTCACCAACCACTCCCGGAACGGACGCGCCCGACGCAGTGAGGCTCGCGACAGCAGTCTGTATCGCCTCTCGGGGAACAGGGCCTGCTTCAACGCTGGCAATGACCATTTGCATGGGCGGCGTCATGACAAACACCAGCATGGGTCGACCGTTATTTTCCACCATGCCCAGCAATGGTTTCGCTCGCAGAATGCTTCCCGTCCTTCCGTCAACGAGAGAATACAGGATGCCCAGCGCAAGATTGTTTTCCGCATCCCGCCGTTCGAGATAGCCCCCCACATGTTCCAGACACTGTGCCGCAGTGTCAAAGAAACGCCATATCACTCACGTTCACCCCACCTCTCCAGCCGTATGTGTAAACATAAACAGTTTTCATACGCTGCCCTCTGTGCAACGACGCGTGATGCACAGGCGAAAACACTACTGCCCGACGATCAACTGTCTTTCCCCCGCTTCAGAGTGCTGTAGCCGGCCAATCTCGGCAGCATCGCATCCCCTGTCGGCGAGCGCTTGCATCAGTCGCGCCGCCCTATCCTCCGCAACACTGATCAGCAGACCGCCTGAAGTCTGCGCATCATAGAGAATCCACCGGTCAGACTCGCTGATCTGTCCGTTCCAGTCCACCTTGTCATGCAGCAGCAACCGATTGTTCCGCGTTCCGGTGGATAACGTCTCCTCGCAGATCAGTTGCCGAGTTCCGGCGATCACAGGTATCGCAGAATAGAAAAGTTTTGCACACAGGTTGCGCTCTTTTACCATCTCGTACAGATGGCCCAATAACCCGAACCCAGTCACATCGGTGCAGGCGTTCACACCCACAGAACCCATCGCCTGTGCTGCCCTGTCGTTGAGTGTGGTCATCACCTCAATCACCCTGCGCTCCATTTCTGCGCTGGCCAGTTCCCTGTCGATGGCGGTGGTGATCAACCCGATTCCAAGCGGCTTTGTCAACACCAGGACATCACCCGCCTCGCCAGTGTTGGTGGCGATATAGCGGTCAGGGTGCACAGAACCGGTGACCGTCAGCCCGTACTTCGGCGCATGATCCTCATATGTGTGCCCGCCCACAATCGGCACTCCAGCCGCTTTCATCATGTCCGCGCCACCGCGAAGGATCTCAACCAGATACCCGATCGGCAACGTATTGACCGGAAATCCGACAAGATTGTGGGCAAACGACGGGGCGGCTCCCATGGCGTAAATATCGCTCAGCGCATTGGCCGCCGCAACGCGGCCAAACTCGTATGGATCGTTGACGACAGGACTGATGTAGTCAATCGTCTGAACGATTGCATAGTCATCCGTAACCCGAACGACGCTCGCGTCATCGCCGCAACCGAGAAGTACATCTTCCGACACCGAAAAGTGTAGTGAGCGCAACACGTGCGCCAAGTCGAGTGGACCGACTTTGCAAGCTCAGCCAGCCCCTGGAGAATAGGATGTCAAATGAATGGGAGGCAGTTCAGCCACGCGTACTTCCCCTCGTTTCCTCTTGCTAACCCCTGTGCAGTCTGCGCCGAACAGCGCGATCGCACCGCCATGTGCTATCATGTTGCTAAAGCACATGACGGCGCATGACATCACTTCAAACCTGAGAAGGATGTTCTCTATGGACTTTCATCAGCTAAAAACCTTTTATCAGGTTGCGAGCCATCTCAATTTTACACGGGCGGCGGAAGAGTTGAATCTCAGTCAGCCCGCGGTGTCGCGACAGATCGAGGCGCTGGAGAACACTGTCGGCTTACCGCTGTTCGACCGATCTGGCCGGAAGATTTCCCTCACCGAGGCAGGCTATGTACTGTTCAGGCAGTGTGAACAGATTTTGCGCCTCGTGGACAGCACTCGTCTCGCAATCGATACCTTAAAGAACCTGGAATCCGGTTCTCTCCACATTGGACTCAGTTCAACGATCGGCAACTATATTTTACCCCATACCATACTGCAGTTCATCCGCAAGTATCCCGGTATTCAAACGAAGATTTCGATTTCCTGTACACACGATGTGCTGCACAAGCTGGAAAACGGCGCCGTCGACATTGCTGTAGTATCTGGGCCAATCACATCCAACGCACTCTATGTGGAGCCATTTCTTCAGGACGAAATCGTGTTGGCGATGGGCCCTGGACACCCGCTGTCACAACAGCAAAACATTACATTTGAATCCATTCAACAGTTTCCATTGTTGCTGCGCGCCGAAGGCTCAGGAACCAGGGAAGCCATCGAAAGGCATGCCGCGCGCTTGGGTTGGCAACTGCCGCTGTCCATTGAATTTGAAACGACAGAGGCCATCAAGCAGGCCATCATGGTCGGCTCTGCCATCGGCTTTCTGTCGCTGTCCGCAGTTCGGTCTGAAATGCGTTCCGGGTTGATCCGTACAGTGCGCCATGCGCCTTTTCGTGTTTCCCGGTCTTTTTTTATCGCATCCAATAAAGCCCGCCATCCATCCCCAGGCGCCCTGGCGTTCAAAACGTTTATCAGAAAGGCGGTTCTTGACAGACCGCCGCGCGGTCTGGACGACTCATCGACACCGTCCAGCGACGATCTGTCTATTCAATAATCAGAACCACGCCCGAAACCAGTTCTTTTCGAACGCCACTTTTCCCAGATGCCACCGCACGCCCGGCCGGAACACCTTTACGGAAGGCGACGGACTTGCGTAAAAATCTCCGCGCGCAAATCCCGCCTTATGATCGCCAATCTCCACAAAACACTCACCGTGACCAGCGAATTCCATGAGACGCCCTTTGCCGGTAATTTTGCAGGCTATATTGTTCGCAACCACTTTCGCCTGTCCATGGGCAAAGACACCCGCTTTCGGCAATGGTTTCCCCATCTCCAGAGGAATTCCGGTGACATCGCCGATCGCGTATACGCCGGGAACCTTCGTCTCCAGGGTATGCCGATCCACCTCCACCCAACCATTTTGTCCAAGCAGACCCGATTCCCGAATGACTTGCGGCGGTTTGTGCGCGGGCACATAGACCAACAAATCATAGGAATCCTGGACCCCATTCGCAAAATGAAGGGTATGGGCGCCGGCATCGATGGTCTGGATCACATGTTGTGGATGGTAGGCGATGTCCCGTTCCTGCAACATCAGTTGGACGGCCTCTGTTACGTTTTTACCCGCCACGGCAAGCGGCCCTCCCTCAGCGGCATAGAAACTGATCCTGATTTGCGAACGCGTACCATGCGTTTGAAAATAGTGACTGAGCAGCATCGCCGCTTCATAGGGAGCGGCGGGACATTTATAGACGGGAGACGCGGTCAGCACTACGACATGCCCTTGCTGAAATGTCGCGACCTGCTGCCGCAGTCGCTCGGCTTCTTTCAGGTCATAAAAACTGTAGCCCGTGTCCAACCCCGGAAGATCCTCAGGCGCAAGCGCGGCTCCCAATGCCACGATCAGATAATCCCCCGAGATGCTCTGTCCATTCACCAGGACAGTGTGATTCTCTGCATCAATGCGCTCGATGTCACCGCGAACAACCTCGATGCCCTTCTCCTGCAGGTTATGCAACGGGCGCGATATCGCCGCGGCATCGCGATCTCCGGTCATCAGCCACAATAGCGAAGGCGCGAACACATGGTTCTCTTCGCGGTCGATCAGTGTGACTTTATATTCGGCGGAGAGACGCTTTCGCAAGAGGTTGGCGGCGATGACTCCGCCAACCCCGCCGCCAAGAACGATCACAGAACCTTTCATCGAAAGCCCCCCATTTCAAAAATGTCTCTGCGGGTCCGGGATCGTATGCTTTGCCTGTCGCGAGTTCGGCGCAGCCATGTCTGAGCAAGGGCGCAGCATGCGATGCCGGCCGGGCGAGGACATGCTTTAGTAGACGATGACCTGATCCGCCCAAAGCGTCCATGCTGAGAGTTCCTCCATGGAGGAGCGATGCGCAAATTCGTGGAGTTCCCCGGCGTCCAGCCCACGCGCATCCATACAGGTGCCGCACGCTCCGATGGCGGCGCCTCTGCGTCCGGAAACCGTCATCATTTTCTCCAGATTGTAGTAACCGTCGGGTGTTTTCTGTCCACGTTTTGCGCAGTTGACGGCGTCTGCCATCAAAAAGATTCGCACTTCAACACCGTCTTGTTTTGCGACCGCATTGGCATGCCGCAGTGCGTTATAGGAACGTTCCGTTCCGTACGGGGGATCGTTCAGGACAAACAGAATCTTCATATAGTGATTCCTCCACACTCAGGTTTTTGGGTGCTTTACTTCCCAAAACCCAGTATGAACGAATCAATATGATATTTGAAATGCATATTATTGATGAATTTGATGCGAATTGGTTATCAAGGGGGTGTTCGTCAACGACTCTGGCGGCAATGCGCTGGTCGAAGAACGCAGTTTGTAGAACAGGGCATAATCAACTATCTGCCTCTAAGTCGGCCTCGTCCTCGTCAGATAGTCGATTACGTCCTGCGCCGAGTAGGCGTCGCCGTCGCTTTCTGGGGGCAGGAGATCCCGGATCAGTTCGATCGCGTCGCCGCTCGTGATGATCGGCGATTCAACTGTTCCAGACGTCTGGCGCTGGGGCAATCCGGCTGTGGCCATCAACCCATTGCATAAACATTTACGGCCTTCAGTATCTTCCGCCCGCCCCCCCTTGCCGATAAAATCGTCCACAGGTTCCGCCGCGCAGCGAAACTTGATGCGACCCACCGGATCGAGGTAAGCTTCGCGCAGATAACCTATGTCGCACACTCTTTTTCGGGCGTCATAAATCGCCTGGTCTGACAGCGTATCTTCCATGTCGACGACCTTGAACGGGTATCCCGTCGGCGATGCAAGCGGGTCGGACCGGACAGCCACGGACCCCGCGCGAACAGCCGCCACCGCGCGTTTCTTGAGTTCCATCGCCATGCCCGACTCAGTGCAGTAGGCGAACAGCGTGCCCACCTGAATCCCCGCCGCTCCCCTGGCGCGCGCCGCTATGAGGGCATCTGAAGAACCGAAGCCCCCCGCGAGCCAAAAGGGATAGCCAAGTGCGGCCACCGCATCGAGATCCACCGCGTCACGTTCATCGTATATGGGCTGACCAGTAGAATCGTACCGTTTCGGACCGCGCGGGGGGGCGTTGTGACCACCGGCAGTCGGGCCCTCAATAACAAAACCCTGCACCCGGCCGGTGGCCTTTTTGGCCATCAGCAGCGCCAGGCTGTAGGATGAAATGATGGGGAAAAAAGCTGGCCGCTGCAGGGGAGCCTGGGAGGCGCCTGCGAAGGTTTGCGGATCAAACCGGATCAACGGCGCCTCTGCCGACGGCATGCCCGCGACCTCACAACGCAGGCTCGCCGGTTCATGGGCGGCAAGGCGATCGAGAGCCCCCGGAATCTCACGCGGAATTCCTGCGCCCATCAGGACGACATCCACATTGGCCTGCATCGCGCCATAGAGTATAGCCAGATTTGGAAGCGCCAATTTGGTCAAAAGATTGATTCCCACTCTGCCCGCATGACTGGATTTGGCCAGCCAGACTTCGGCGAACCCACCCAGCATGGCCAGCGTCGATTGCCAGCGATTTGCATCCAGCGTCCACAGAGGAAGTCTGAGATAGGGTTGGTCAGGCGCACGGCCATCGGGCCGAAAATAACGCGCCACCACCTGTTCAGCAAGGTCTGGCCACGGAGAGGCGGCAAGCGCCCTGCGCATATGGCCACCCACATCGCCATCCTGCAAACGGCGCAAAAGCACATTATCGATACCCGTTCCCGAGACAACCCCCAGGTGTCCGGCCAACGATACGGCGCGCGCCAGCGGCCAATGCGAAATCGCCACACCCATGCCCCCCTGAATGATGGAGGGCCATTCGCGCAAAGCAGATCCTCCCAGCTCTCCTGCGATGGCAAAATATGGCGTCAGATACCTGTTGAATCGCATAGTGCAGGCCTTCTCTCATTAATCGATGGTGAGACCGGATTCGGCTCAGCACTAAATAGTTTGGTCTAAGTATCGCATAACAAACACAATTAGGCCAGTGTACAATTGTATGTGTATTGTGCGATGTGTCACAGCGCGCCAGACCGTCTCGCTGCATGCTGGAAACAGAAAGATACTTTCCGCAGCGATTGTCGGAAAGAGATGAATCGATGATTTCGGCAATGGCCAAAATGACTGTAGCCATGCAGTACAGGCAGTACAGGCAGCAACCAGGCAGTAACGTGTAGCAACGCACAGTAAGCGGAGGTGCTGCAAAAATGGATAGACTTTCATGGCGCTTGCGCGCCACCAACAACCGGGATGAAAATTCGCCTGCGGCGATTTTTCGGGATAGAATAATCGAACCCCCAACTGGAGAGTGGCGCACCTTCTCCGGACCGAATCTGGCATATGCTCTTGAGTTATACGAGCGCTATCAACTGAATCCTGAGACGGTCGACGAGCCGACGCGAGCCTGGTTTGCACGGGTGGGCCCACCGCCCGACGCTCTTTTCGTGAGTGACTCAGAGCAAAATCGTGATGCGTCCACTTCCGGGAGGCAGCCCGGAGTCAGTTCAACAGAGAGCGAAACGGTGTACGGCGCGCAACAATGGATACGCAGCATCCGTACATACGGTCATCTCGCCGCCCATGTGGATCCACTGGGCGGCGAACCGCCGTACGTGCAGGAACTCGACCCGGACGCGCATGCACTACACTGGAATAAGCTGAAAAATCTGCCCGCACGCGCGATCTGGCCGGACGCGTCCGAGTCCATGACCGCGGACGAGGCGGTCAGCCACCTCAAACAGATGTATACAGGTTCTGTCGGTTACGAGTTTGGCCATGTGCACAATACGACAGAACGCGCATGGCTCCACATGCAGGTGGAAGCGAGCACATTTGCTGCGCCAGGTTCCGAGGAGCGCCGGTCTTTGCTGAACCGGCTGATTCAGGTTGACGCCTTTGAACAGTTTTTAAATCGGACATTCGTGGGCCAAAAACGTTTCTCCATTGAAGGCGTGGACGCCCTTGTTCCCATGCTGGACGAACTGATTCACAGAGCGGCGCGGGCTGGCGCCGGGCATATTCTGATCGGAATGGCGCACCGCGGACGGCTGAATGTGCTGGCTCATGTCCTCGGAAAACCATATGCAGCGATTTTTTCAGAATTTCACACGGCGCCAAACAAGGAATTGACGCCTTCCGAGGGTTCGATGGGAATCAACCACGGCTGGACTGGCGATGTCAAATACCACCTCGGCGCCAGCAGACTGGAGGGCGATCAGGACGGGCTCGCCGTGCGCGTCATTCTGTCTCACAACCCCAGTCATCTCGAATTCGTCAATCCTGTCGTGGAAGGATTTACGCGTGCGCACCAGGAACGGCGCGATCTGCCGGGCGTTCCCGTGCAGGACCCCAACATCGCCCTTGCGATTCTCATCCACGGCGACGCGGCGTTTCCAGGTGAAGGCGTTGTCGCGGAAACCCTGAATCTGTCCGAATTGCCGGGCTATCGCACCGGGGGCTCGATTCACCTGATCGTCAACAATCAGCTCGGATTCACGGCAGACACAACGGAAGGCCGCTCCACGCACTACGCGAGCGATTTGGCCAAAGGATTTGAAATGCCCATCGCCCATGTCAATGCGGATGATCCCGAGGCCTGTCTGCGCACGATTCAGTTGGCGCACGCATACCGTCGCCAATTTCACAAGTCATTTCTGATCGACCTTGTCGGATACAGACGGTTCGGGCACAATGAAACTGACGATCCGTCCTTCACTCAGCCCCTGCTGTACAGCCAGATTGCGGACCATCCACGCATCCACAGTCTATATCAGAAGCGGCTGGAGGACGCGGGGGTGCTGACGTCGGCGGATGCGGCGGCGATGGCGAAAGCCTGTGATGCGCTCCTCCACGAAGCGTATGACGCCATGACGGCAGACGTTCCCGCGCCACAGCAGGATGACGGCGGACCGCAGGCGGACGACCGTCCACCTCTTGCTCCCGCCTCCGCCGCATATCTGCAGGAACTGAACGAAACAATGCTAGAGATCCCCGACGGATTTTCCGCCTATCCGAAACTGGAGCGGATCGAACAGCGCCGGCGCGACGCCTTTGCGGTCGGCGGCAAAGTGGACTTTGCGCTGGCGGAAACGCTCGCCTTTGCCACCATTCTGGCCGCAGGCATCCCCATTCGTCTGACCGGACAAGATACGCAACGCGGCACATTCAGCCAACGGCATCTTGTATGGCATGACAGCCGCATCGCGGCAACCCATTGCCCGCTGCAACATCTGCCAGCGGCGAGGGCGTCCTTTGCCGTCTATAACAGCCCTCTGTCCGAAACCAGCGTTCTGGGCTTCGAATACGGATACAGTGTGCAATCCCCCGGCTCGCTTGTCCTGTGGGAAGCGCAATTCGGCGACTTCGCCAACGCCGGTCAGGTGATCATCGACCAATTTATCGCGGCCGGATACAGCAAGTGGCGACAGGCGAGCGGACTTACGTTGCTGCTCCCGCACGGCTATGAGGGACAGGGACCGGACCATTCCAGCGCGCGGGTGGAACGATTTTTACAATTGTCGGCAGAACACAACTGGATTGTGGCAAACCCCACATCGGCGGCCCAGTACTATCATCTCATCCGCGAGCAGACCAATCGGCTGTTCAATAAACCGCGACCGCTCATCATCATGACGCCAAAGAGTCTGTTGCGCAGTCCGGACGCCGCGTCCACCATGCCGGAACTGACTGAAGGCCACTTTCAACCCGTCCTGGACAGCACGCTTGCGCCAGACAGCAGAGAACAAGTCAAACGCGTCATCCTCTGTTCCGGAAAAGTGGGCGTCGAATTGATCAGGGTTTTGCAGGAGGAGTCGGTTTCAGCAGACAGCATCGCCGTGATCCGTCTCGAACGCCTGTATCCTTTTCCCAAGGCGGAACTACTGTCAATTCTAAAATCCTACCCCAATGCAACCGATTTTGTATGGGCCCAGGAGGAACCTGAAAACATGGGGGCTGGGCGGTACGCGCGTATTGAGACGGCCGATCTGCCTGGCGTCGGCCGACGACTCCAGTACGTGGGAAGACCGGCGCGATCAAGCACAGCGGGGGGCTTGCCGGAAGTCCATCAGCGGGAACAGAACCGGATCATCCACGATGCGCTGCACGGATCAGCAAAAGGAGGCAGGTAAAAATGGTTGAGGTCATCGTTCCGGAATTGGGAGAATCGATTCGCGAAGGAACCATTCTCCGCTGGCTAAAACAGCAGGGCGACGAAGTTCAGGAGGGCGAGATTCTCCTCGAACTGGAGACGGACAAGGTTAACCTGGAGATTATTGCGGAAACGGCCGGAGTCCTGCAAGGTGTGCATAAACAGGCGGGCGCTACAGTGGCTGTCGGCGAAGTCCTGGCGAAGATCGAAGCCATAGACGGCCAGGTGCGGGCCGCGACGGACGATCACAAACCGGCTTCCGACGCAGGGGGAAGGACCGGTCCGCGTACAGAGCCTGTTCAGACCCCGCCAGAGTCGCACCCGCCCGCAGCGGCGAAATCAGATGCGCCCCACGCGACGGAGGATCGCCCGCTCAGACCCACGCCCTCCATGCGCCGAATGGCTCGCAGCGCGGAAGGAGCCCCTGAGCGTCAACCTGTCGCGCCAACCGCCTCAGTCGCCTCAGCCGCTGCTCCCGCGCCGGAGAAGAGTACGGGCGCACCCGCCGCCGCTTCCGCGCCGTCCGAACCACAGCAGCGTCCAGCCGCGCCCGCTGACGGACACAGGATCAGCGCCGCCATGGAACCGGGTCGGAGTGACGAAAAATCCGTGCGCATGTCGCGGCGACGCCTGACGATCGCGCGACGGCTGGTCGAGGCGCAGCACACAGCGGCGATGCTCACCACATTTAACGAAGTGGACATGACCGCCATACTCGACATTCGCAAACGCAGACGCGACCGTTTCCGCGAGGAGCATGGCGTTGGACTTGGATTCATGTCATTTTTCACCAAGGCAGTCGTCAGCGCATTGCGGTCGTTTCCCGCCCTGAACGCCGAAATCCGCGGCGAAGACATGATTCTCAAACAACACTACGACATCGGGATCGCGGTTTCGACAGACAAAGGGCTCGTCGTTCCGGTCCTGCGGGAAGCAGATCGCCTCTCTTTCGCCGCCATTGAAGGGGAAATTGCCCGTTTGGCCCAGCGCGCCCGCGACGATTCGCTAACGCTTGCCGAACTGCAGGGAGGTACATTCACAATCACCAACGGCGGCGTATTTGGCTCGCTTCTGTCCACACCCATCCTCAATGCTCCGCAGGTCGGCATCCTTGGCATGCACAAGATCCAGGAACGGCCCATCGCCGTAAATGGACAGGTGCTGATCCATCCCATGATGTACCTTGCCCTGTCGTACGACCACCGGATCGTCGATGGCAGCGAGGCGGTGCGTTTTCTGGTCAGGGTCAAGGAACTTGCCGAGGATCCCGAGTCGCTGCTGCTCGAAGGCTAGTGCGGCCGGCGAGACAGACGGCGCCCGTGAAATTCAGTCAACTGCGCCAAGATTCGACGGCTTGCCTGTAATCACTGTCGCGTCCGGCTCTGCGGCGCCCTGCGACCGGAATCAGGCGCCGCCTGAATCAACAGACGCGTATACAGGAGCGCAGGGTCTGCACTTTTACGGCGCGTAAGCAGTTCACCTTTTATTCTCTGATTCTAACGCCTCCCTCAGCATAACGCGATAGCGAATGGTCGGCCCATCGGAAGCAACATGGATCTCACGACGCAAATCAAACGGTGCGACAAGCGGTCTGAGACTTTCGATCACCACCCGATCCTGGTTCATGACAAACAGGGTGTGTTCGATATGGAAAGCATTCAAAAAATCGGAGTCCAGATCAAAGTTTCGCATGGCGACGCCAAATATATCGGTCACCCCATCTTCTCTCGGCGTGAACGTCAAAAATGTGCACACCCACGTTCCATCTCCCATTGGCGTGCGGATGATCCAACAGTTTGGAAACATCAGTTCTATCTCTGTGCGCTCGCCTGTTTCCGTCGATGGACGCAGTGGTTCCATCGGATGTGCGGGTGCGAACGGAGTGGGGTGGATCCGCAGTCGGCCGGTGGCTACGCTGTACTCAGGGCCCTCGACCAGCGGACTTATGTTCCGGCCAGCGGTCTCCGGGTGTACGAATGGAAGATGCGATACATCCAGAACACTCTCGACAACGCGGGTAAAGTGAGCTTTCCAGGTCGTATGGAACGGAATGTGGACCCAGCCATCCGCACTTAGCTCAGGAAACAGGGGAAGTTCCGGCATGCTCTCAGATGATGCTCTGGGGAAGGTGTAAATCCAGACAAATCCAGCTCTCTCACAGGCATGGTAGGATGCCAGCCGGTTTTGCGCAGATATGGTGGTCGACCGCACAGGCTGGGCGGGTATGAGTGTGCAACGCCCATCTTCATCAAAACGCCAGCCGTGAAATGCGCAAACAAGCTGGCGATTCTCGATCGCGCCAAGCGACAGATCACACCCTCGGTGCGGGCAATAGGCGCCAAAGGCGTGAACCGCCCCCGTCTCATCCCGATATACGATATAATTCATCCCGTGGACGTTAACCCTGTGCGGTGTACTGCCAACCACTTTTCCTGGACAAACCGCATACCAGGACTTGCTGATCATGACGCACGCCCCCCGCCAGACAATTCACATCATAGAGTATGTGACTGAAGGAGTTTCCGATATGGACACTGCAGCAGAGTTTCCCTTTCTTCTCTTTGAATTTGCCGACCGCGAAGGAACGATTCAACCACTGTGTTTTGTCAATCCGACCAAAATCATTCAAACGAACGCAATCGATGAAGTGCGAACGGCGCTCCAGGCTGTTGAGCGCGCCTGCAATGAAGGGTATTATGCGGCGGGTTTTATTGCCTATGAAGCGGCTCCCGCTTTCGACCCGGCGTACGCCGTGGTTCCTGGGGATCCCTCTCTGCCGCTCCTCTGGTTCGGTCTCTTTGACAAGCCACTGACGGAGATCCCCCCGCACCCACACAGGGATTATCAGTTTACGGCCTGGACGCCGGCGGTCAAGCGCGGTGATTTTGACCGCCAGATCGCGAACATCAAAGCGGCGATTGCACAGGGAGAGACCTATCAGGTCAATTATACGATGCGTCTGCGGGCGCAGTTTCATGGGGATGACCGAACATTTTACCGCACCCTCGCCGCAGCGCAGCAGGCGCCCTATTCAGCCTATCTGAATATTGGCCGGCAGCGAATTCTCTCCGCATCTCCGGAGCTGTTTTTCCGCCAGCACGGTTCACACATCATGACGCGCCCCATGAAGGGAACTGCCAAAAGAGGGCTCTGGATGGAAGATGACAGCAACCAGGCAAACTGGCTGCTTGACTCGGCAAAAAACAAAGCTGAAAATGTGATGATTGTCGATCTGATCCGCAACGATCTTGGCCAAATCGCCGAAACCGGATCGGTCCATGTGGACAGTCTGTTTGCGGTGGAAGCCTATCCGACCGTCTGGCAGATGACGTCAACGATCACCGCCACAACCCGCGCCGACACGACACTGGACGATGTGTTTGCCGCCCTGTTTCCATGCGGTTCAATCACAGGGGCGCCAAAAATAAGCACCATGAAGAAAATTGCGGAGTTGGAAGACAGTCCTCGTGGCGTCTATTGTGGCGCCGTCGGCTACATGACCCCGGACCACACCAGGGTTTTTAATGTAGCCATCCGCACCGTGGTTCTCGACGCCTCCACGGGTGTCGCGGAATATGGCGCCGGCGGCGGAATCACCTGGAACTCTGAAGCGCAGGAGGAATACACAGAGGCCCTGACAAAAGCCGCCATCCTGACAGAGACCGTTCCGGTGTTCGAATTGCTGGAAACCATGCGGCTTGAACAGGGGCAGTACGCTTTACTGGACCGCCATCTGAGGAGACTGGCCAAATCTGCGCGTTATTTTGATATTCCGCTTGACTTGCCCCGTGTACAGGAACAACTGGACGAGCACGCCCGCGCCTTTGATTCCTTTGCGCGCCGTGTTCGCCTGCTGGTGTCGCGGGACGGGCAGATTCGCATTGAGAGCACAGCACTCTCCCCCTCGCCCTTAGAATCGCGGCCCGTCGCGCTGGCCAATCGACCAGTCTCCAGATACAACCGCTTCCTGTATCACAAAACCACCTGTCGCGATGTATACGAGGCGCTGCAAAGCGAGCACCCGGACGCCCTTGACGTTCTTCTGTGGAATGAACAAGAAGAGATCACAGAATTTACGATTGGCAATGTCGTCCTCAATATCCGCGGTGAACTGCTGACACCCGCCCGCGAAAGCGGTCTGCTCGACGGCACGCTGCGCGCAGAATTGCTCGAACAGGGCGTTGTCCACGCAGCGACCATTACGCTTTCCGAGCTCACGGACGCCCGCCAGATATGGCTTATAAACAGCGTTCGCGGCTGGATTCCTGTCCACTTTTGGCCCTCATCCGTCCTGTCGCAAAACGTGCTACAGCGATAAATCCCGTACGGAGAATCGCCATACGCCAACTCCGAAAAGCGCGCAGGCGACCAGAATCAGAATCATCCCGTTTCCCGTCAAAGGCTGCTGTCCAGCGATCAATGCCGCTGGCCGATAATAGCCAAAAAGAGTCACCCGATACAGCCACGTTGCTTTATTGCTCATCTGCGCAACAGCGGCTAGCGCATAAAACAGCACGGTAAGCGCGCTCGCGCCGCCGAGGGCGAGCCTTCGTTCATCCACCCAGGCTGACAGGAGAAATGTGTAGCCGCTCACGACGAAAAATGTGACCGCGCCGCCAATCGCCACGCGATTCATCGCTCCCGCGTTCCACGACTCATGGAAATACACTGCACCCAACCACATACCGCAGAAGGAGAGCACGATCACGCCCAGCAAGGCGACCACGGATACGCTCGCTTGCGTAATCACGAACACCCGTCTCGAAACAGGGGCGGCGAGCACATTGACCAGTGAGTGATCTTCGACGAATCCCGCCGCCAACCGCGAGGTGAGCCCGATGCTAAAGATCGCGAGCAGCAATGGCCATATCAGGTTGAAAAACTCACTGTCCAGAAACTGTGGCAATGACGCCATACCGCCACTCACGCCCAACATGCGCACCATCGCTTTCGGCAACTGTGCAAGCAGCGCCTGCACCTGACCGGACCGCGCGATCGTCGGATAGATCCATTCGATAAGCCACCCATACGCGGCGACGCTGAACCCGTACACGATCACACTCGGCCAGACCGCTCGGAGCATGTGGCGAAACCAGGCCATATTCACTCGTGCGCATCCTCCTTATGACTGTAATAGGCAAGGAAACTTTCTTCCAACTGCGTCTCTTCAGAAGCCAGTGCGCGCACATCATGCGTACTCATCGCCCGCAAGAAAGCATTCACGTCCGCAACCCGCAGAATCAACACGGACCCCTCATTGCGCAGCACAGTCATTCCCGTCACAGACGCGCTCGCAACAGCCTGCGCGACGGCGGCGTTCGCGAATTCGACGCGATACTGATGAAACCGCGCCGCTCTCAACTCTGCGCTTCCATCCACACGCAGCAAGCGCCCATCCTTGATAATCGCAACACGGTCACAGAGGCGATCGATCTCAGAAAAGTTGTGCGACGATAAAAATACCGTCTTTCCACGCGCCCGCTCTTCTTGCACAAGTTCGACAAATGCGTGCTGCATCAGCGGGTCCAGGCCAGATGTTGGCTCATCGAGAATGTAGACGGCCGGGTCATGAAAAAAGGCCGCCAGGATCGCGACTTTCTGCTTTGTGCCCTTAGACATTTTCCGTATCGACTGCTGAAGATCGAGCTCAAAGCGCATCGCGAGCGCGCGGATCGACTGCTCCGCGCGCAACCCGCGCAGGTCTGCCGCCAGGCGCAAAAACCCCTTTGCAGTCATGCCTGGAAAGAGACTGATTTCACCGGGAAGATATCCTACCTGGCCATGGATTTCGGCCGCATTCAAAAAACAGTCCTTGGAAAATATACGCGCCTGGCCGGCGTCCGCGCGCAAAAAACCAAGCAGATGTCGAATCGTCGTCGTTTTGCCAGCGCCATTCGGCCCCAGAAACCCAACGGCTTCGCCCTCCGCCACCGTCAGACTGATATCGCGAATGCCCCGCCCGTTCGGGAACGTCTTGGTCAGCGCCGCAAGTTCGATCACAACAACTCACCCCGTTCATCAGATCGCAGATCTAATCGCGCTGCTTGAATAGATGCTCCCACTTCGCGATGAGCGCGATCATCTCCTCATTGATGAAGCGATAAAAGGCGACCGCCTCCGCAAGCCTGTCCGTGGCCAGTTGACTGTTCGCCATGGCCGCCGCCCGTTCCAATAGGCTCTGAAACGCCTGCCCCTGCGCCAGACTCGCCCGAAACGCCCCGGTCCACGCATCAGACTGAATCTCATAGTGATCCCTTCGGCTTCCGGGGATCCCGACTTTGCGAAACAGTCTTATCTGCAGGCCTTGTCTCACGGCGATCGAGGCCGTTGGTTTGCTCACCGACAGATCAACCGCAATGTCATCAAGCGAACGCGGCGTTCCCGCCAGAAATAAGTATCCGAGCACTTTACCAAGCGACCTCGAACCTCCGGACGCCTCAAGCATCGTGCCGAAATCCTCGACCAGTTCCTGAACACGCGCCACCTCTTCTTCGCGCACACCATCCCCCGCTCCCACTGTGTTCGTTTCGCAGATCATTCAAATATTCGTATCATATCATACGTTTAATATATATAATACATTCGTGCGTCGCTCATATACGAACCATGACGTAAACCGAACAGTGGCGACAGAAAGGAGAGAGATATGAAGAGCCACAGCCGCGTGAGCGCATATGCTCGCATACAGGCTACGAACTGAACGACCGCCGCAACATTAATGAGTACGGAGTTTGGAGTGACTGACCGAATTCCGCTTATTCTCACTCACATCAACCAGAACACGACGGGCCACTATGTCGCATTCGCACCCGTTAATGCAATGGACTCATTCGCTTGGATCTCAACATCATGATTGACGTGGATCGTTCTTAAGGATGCCCGCGGGCAAAGAACACGCTCGGTATGGCAACTTCGTGAAACTTGGCGATTAGCCTGTTGCTACTGAAGTGCTGTCCAAAAATTGCACGGACACAAGGACAGAACAGCTTGGAATGCTGACCTTGCCATGCAATTGATCTGCACATAGACGGAGGATTTGACGCAGACCCAGTGCTTCTATAAATATACCAGTTCCTTTAATATCAACCATGAGTTAGATTAAAACTAAATTTCCCATTAATAAACTCCACAGTCGAAATATAACCACTATTTGGCATCGGGAATTTTTTGCCCCTGACCTGAAAAATCACCCCCCACGCCTGATTCCCATTATATAGAAAAAGCCACCAATAACCCAACGGACTAACCTTAACAATTCTAATATCTGAGATGTGTACGTGCTCGATTTTAGCTGCTTGCAACTGTGCAAAGGTCGAAATTTCATTGTATTTAACCATTCGATAGACCATCAAAGATATGAAAACAATCAAAACTATAGCCAAGAGAGAGAAAAAGGATTTAGTCCTGAGTTTCACGACAGATCACCACGCTTTTATTATTTTATAGAGCCTGTTCAAAAGGAGGTCAGGTAAGACCCAAGCAGTGCAAGAAAGGTAACTAAGAATGCGCACCGAGCGTACGTTTTGTGTACGTGAGGGAGCATTCTTGTGCGAACGAAGCAATGCATCGGGGAGTTCTGACCCCTTATTGAACAACCTCTTAAAACACAGAGACCAAAGGAGATACATTGCAATTTTGGAATATTGCTGTTGCATTAGAAACGTAAAAAGAATAGTATAAATAAAAGCAAGCACAACAAAACATTTAGGAGGCGTTCATTATTATGAGGAGCAAAGGGAAATTCACTTTAATTATTTAATTAGTTTGTCGGCAACTTTATTGACTATGTTTGGTGCACTAATTAATAATAGCCCAACATACGCTGCTTCGCAATCTCAGAATAACAGTAATATTTTCGTGCCACAGGGAGTAATTATACATCGTCCACCCGCTGGGTTCAACCCTCTGACTGCTTCAACTCAGTCACTTCAACAATTTGGTTTTCCTGAACGTCCATCAAACCCTCAGCAACAAATTTTGTGGAAAAAAGCAGTTGAAGGATCTCATTGGGTCTATCCTACATTTAGAAAAAGCAACTTTAAAACGGTTCTGTTAACAGCTGCTAACCATTGGAGTGGAATGATTTATAATTCGAATGCCTCGCGTGTTGTTGGTTGGTGGAATCAACCTTTCGCCTATGCCCCAACTGCCTATCAACCAGCTTACAGTGCTGACTGGGTAGGACTCGGAGGCATCAACGGCACTCCATTAATTCAGGGAGGAACCTTTTCGAATGTGAAGTCAGGTGGAGGTGAGCAATATAATGCCTTTTATGAAATTGTTGGAACTAGCGCAAACACAGGTAATAATTCAGTTTTTATACAAGGATTAAACAATCAACCTGGAGATCAAATTTATTGTGATATTTGGTTTACTACCACTAGTGGTATTGGAACTGCAAATTTTTATTATCACGATTTAACCAACAATAATGCAACATCATTTTCCATCGGAAATATTACCAACTATGGAAATGTAACAGCTAACGCCGAGTGGATTACCGAAAGACCAGAAGAACCTCCAGCAACTTACCCTAACATGGACAATTATGGAAGTGTAAATTGGACAGCGGAAGTAGGCACTCCTTCTAACGTATCATATCCGAGTTATTTAGATGTTTATTATTTGGAATGTGAACAAAATATTCCAAATAAAAATTACACTGTTCTCTCGACTGTATCAAGTTTCCTGAACTCTACTGGTAATTTCTCTACTTCATGGGAGAACTATAATTAGAAGTGCAACTAAATTCCCACTACGAAGCCATCAACATTGACTTTCACGCATGTTGATGGCTTTGTTTCAGACGAATTTTAGCAAATGTCAGCAAAATATTAATGTGTTTTTCGAAAAGAAATCAGTTTCAAAATGGACTTTTGACACTATATTTTGATCAGATTGACATTGGCTTAGGGGTTTTCGCTGTGGAATCAACGCTTGATATCAGCCTCTACACCAACAAACCCGTCCACACCAATACATGTGTATCCTCTGCCCCACTGTGACAAGGGGCGCGGTACTTGTTCCTGAGCTCAAATATCGTAGCTTACCGGACCACCATCGCCTCACAACCTCCGGCGACAAATAATAGGCTTGAAAGGGCTCCGAAGAAGCATTCTCGTGCTTGATCACCTTGCGACCCTTAGGGGTGTCTGCCAGTTCGAATGCAACGTAATCACCATTGCCAAGCACAATCTCGCTGGACGATTTAGTACTCAGTGGACCACGGATCCGGTATCCGAATAGATCCCGAAATCACCTGCGTATCCGACCTTTGGTAGCCGCGATGATGAGGTGAACAGAACACCTTCCGCACGACCAAAACGAAGAGTACTGGCAAAGTGTTCATGAGCGCCATCCACAAGCACTTTGGACTCCTTTGAGGCCCCCCGTCGAACAATTCGCCCATCTCACCAATGACGATAAATAGATGCCGTCATGGCAGAAATCAGCATCCGAACGCTTGACTCAGCTTACTCAACCTAATAAACCGCTTCACAACGGATTTTTCTGGACTGGTAATCATGCCAAACAGCACTCAAAAACCGCTGAGTACTTCAAGTACACGCTCAAACCACACACGTTACTGACTCCCGAGAACATCAGAAGCGACCACCCGCATTCAACTTATTCTCACTCTCATCAAGTAGAACACAACGGGTCGTTGTGTCCAATTCCTGACTGTTAGCGGCATGGACCATAAAAAGGAATGTTCCCTCTCCGTTGACTATACGACAGCCATTCGCTCCGCGCAATAACTCGGCTAAAAGCATATCCAGGAGGAGTTGGATCACTCATATAGAAATCTATATCGAAGGGATTGTGTGCGCAGAAGGATCAACTGCGCAAATTATTCATTCTTTGACGACGCTGCCGTCATCATGATGAAATCAAAGAACGGAGCCATGGATCATGACCGCGTTTCGCAGTGTGGAATGGTTGGGCGATCGCCTGCGGTTGCTGGATCAGCGGCTGTTGCCCGAGCAGGTGGAATATCTGGATCTGACCGATCACCGGAGCGTGGCGGAGGCCATTGCAAACATGACTGTGCGCGGAGCGCCGGTCATCGGAGTATCTGCCGCATATGGGCTGGTGTTGGCGGCCGACGCTGACACCAACATGGATGGGCCCGCCCTGCGCAAGCGTCTGGAGATTGCGGCGGACGAACTGCAACAGGCCAGACCCACCGCCGTCAACCTGAGATGGGCGCTGCGGCGAGTGTTGGAACGTGTGCACGCGCTCCCCGACGATTCGGCGACGACAATCCGCGAAGCTGTCCTGCTTGAGGCGAACCGCATCTACCGGGAAGACGGCGAGGTGAACCGCGCCATCGGAGCGTTTGGCGCCGCACTCATTCCGGACCACGCCAACATCGTGCATCACTGTAACACAGGGGCGCTGGGCACCGTCGAGCACGGCACTGCGCTGGGCGTTATTCACTCTGCCCACGCCCAGAACAAACAGGTGCACGTCTATGTCGATGAGACGCGGCCGCGTCTTCAGGGCGCGCGGCTGACGGTGTGGGAACTGACACAACTGGGCGTGCCGCACACGCTGATCGTGGACAGCGCCGCCGCGCACATCATGAGGACAACAGGCATTGACCTGTGTCTGGTCGGGTGTGATCGAGTCGCGGCCAACGGCGATGTCGCCAACAAGATCGGAACGTATCAATTGGCCCTTGCCGCGCACGCGCACGGTGTGCCGTTTTACGTGGCGGCGCCGCTCAGTACGCTGGATCGCCAGACGGCGAGCGGCGACATGATCGAGATCGAAGAGCGAGCGGCGGCTGAAGTGACCACGATCGGCGACACACTGATCACATTGCCTGGCGCCGCAGTGCGCAACCCGGCGTTTGACATCACCCCAGCCAAGTACGTCACGGCGTTTATCACGGAGAAGGGGATCGTGTATCCGCCGTTCGCAGCAGGATTGGCGAAACTGTTTAACTAGCGTTTTGGAGGAATCGACATGAATGTGGATCTACAGCTTCCGGAAGAACAGTGGACGCATGCCGCCAGGAAGGTCGCCTTCGGAATTCGCCGCCGTGTGCTGGAGCATACGATCGACAACAACGGCGGTTATCTGAGCCAGGCGTGTTCCGCCGCCGAAACCATCGCAGTTCTGTATACGAAAGTCCTCCATATCGGCAAGAGCGCGGCGCCCGCGATTCCCGCAGCATTTGCGGGAGTTCCCGGTCATGGCAAGGGCAATGCCACGGGCGCGCTGTACAACGGTCCACAGCACGCCGATCTGGATCGCTTCTTTTTTTCGCCCGCGCACTACGCGCTGGTGCTCTACGCCGCGTTGATTGAAGTGGGCAGGATGTCTCCGGAAGGGCTGCTGCAGTTCAACAAGGATGGCGGCACCGTGGAAATGATTGGCGCCGAACACTCCCCTGGCATGGAAATGACGACAGGTTCACTGGCACAGGGACTTAGTCAGGCGGCGGGCGTTGCATTGGCCCGCAAACTCCGGAACGAACGCGGACGCTGTGTCGTCTATATGTCAGACGGCGAGTTCCAGGAGGGTCAGACGTGGGAAACATTTGAGATTCTGTATCACCACCGTCTGGACAATGTTTTGATCTACGTGGATGTCAATGGTCAGCAGTGCGACGGTGAGATGACCGCTGTTCTAGATCTCGGCGATTTGCCGGCGAAGCTGAGGTCGTTTGGCGCCATCGTGTTTGAAGTGGATGGGCATGATGTCGAAGCCCTGGCGCAACCAGCTGCCGCCACTGGCCGGGGCGCCCCGGTCGTTGTGCTTTGTCGCACAGATCCCTGCGCTGGAATTTCACTGTTGCAGAAGCGGATTCCAAAACTGCATTATGTTCGTTTCAAGAGTGAGACAGAGCGCGACGAGTATCGACTCGCGCTGCAGACCATGGAACAGGAGGGTTGAGCGATGGAAGTAGTCAGTCGCGTTCATGCGAACAATCTCGTATCCTGGGCGAAGGATCGCCCGGAGGTGCTGGTGTTGTCTGCAGATCTCACAGGTTCTACGGAGATCGATCTGTTCCGGGACGTGTATCCGGATCGTTTCTTTTCCATGGGGATGACGGAACAGAGCATGATGAGCATGGCGGGAGGACTCGCGCGCGAGGGGTTCTACCCATTTATTCATACATTTGCGGTGTTTATCTACCGCCGCGCCCTGGATCAGATCGCAATGTCCATCGCCTATCCCAATCTGCCCGTGCGCATGTTCGGCTTTCTGCCTGGCATCATGACACCGGGCGGCGCGACGCACCAGGCGATCGAGGATATTGCCGTGATGCGGTCCCTGCCCAACATGACGGTGCTGGAATGCGGTGACGCCACGGACGTTGAATCTGTCCTTGACGTGACCCGAGATATTCCAGGACCCGTTTATATTCGGATGCTGCGCGGCGAGATTCCCCGCCTGTTCGCCAGGAATGAACAAATGAAGCTCGGCGTGTCGCGGCGCATTTGTGAAGGGTCCGACATCACACTGATCAGTTCGGGAATTTGCACAGAAGAGGCCATGCGGGCCACTGTCGCGTTGCGTAAACGCGGAATCGCGATCGAACATATCCATGTGTCGACCCTGAAGCCGTTTGCCGATCCGGCTATATTGGAGTCTATTTCCAAAAGTAGATACGGCGTGATTACAATGGAAAACCATACGATTATCGGCGGGTTGGGAAGCGCTGTGGCCGAGCTGATGGCCGAGGCGGGCGTCGGCCGCAAACTCATTCGCATCGGAATCCCCGACCAGTTCGCACACGGGGCAAGCCAGCACTATCTGATGCGGGAATACGGTCTGGACGCGCTGGCGCTGGTGAAGACCGTTGAACGCCTTGTGGGAATAGAACTGTTTATTGACGACGGAGAACTGGCCGCTGTCCGAGTGAACCCGGTCCATAGCGAAGCAAAGGCGGAGGCTCTATAATGCGCTTTGATCCTGTTCATATCCCGCTGTCCGGAGAACGTTTTGTCGCCGCCTACTCTATTTGCGGCGATGAGAGACAGGCGCGCGAGACGGCCCACAGCATCTGCGTCGAACAGACTGTTGAATTCCCAGAGGATCTGTTGCCGGAAGGCGATATCCCTGAACATATAGTGGGCAGAGTAGAAACGTTTTCCCAAGAAGGTGCGGGTCGTTGGACTGCAACCATCTCCTTTGCAAGCGAAGTGGCGGGCGCCGAATTGACTCAACTCTTCAACTTGGTGTTTGGAAATATCAGTTTGCAAGAAGGGATTCGGCTTGAACGACTGCAATTATCACCGAGTCTTTTACACATGTATGGTGGCCCCAGGTTCGGTCGATCAGGACTCCGGCAAATATTTCAGGAGCCTCGGCGCCCCCTGCTGAGCACGGCGCTCAAGCCGCTGGGCCTGTCCGCAGATTCACTGGCCCGCTTGGCGCACGCCTGTGCGCGGGGTGGCATCGATCTCATCAAGGACGATCACGGACTTGCGGATCAGTCCTTTGCGCCCTGGAGCGAGCGAGTGAAAAGATGCGCGGCGGCAGTCGGCGATGCGAACGCCCTGACGGGGGGAAACAGCGTGTATCTTCCCAATATTACATCGTCTTGCGATCGTGTGATTGAACGCGCCCACGAAGCAAAGCGGGCGGGAGCAGGCGGAGTGTTGCTGGCGCCGGGGCTGACCGGGTTCTCTGTCATGCGGGAACTCGCCGCCGATTCCTCATTTGGGTTGCCCATTATGAGCCATCCATCCTATCTGGGAGCGTACTTGACCCATCCCGATAACGGCGTCTCACACTTTGCTCTGCTTGGCCAGTTCATGCGTCTCGCTGGCGCAGACGCCGTCATATTTCCGAATTATGGTGGACGCTTCTCCTTCAGCCGCGAAGCCTGCCAGGACATCGTGAATGGTACGGTTGCCCCGATGGGGCGTATCGCCAGTATCTTTCCGACGCCGGGCGGCGGGATGACGCTGGAGCGCGTCGATGAGATGCGCGCCATGTATGGCGATGACGTCATCTTTCTCATCGGCGGCGGACTGTTTCGCGGCGGTTCCGACGTAACGGACACTTGCCGTCGACTGCGAGACGCCGTGAGCAGCCCGTTTCCTGCGCAATAGAGACGCCTGCAAGCCCTCTGCGTTCCTGTTCACGCAGAGAGTTTGCAGGCGTCTGTTCCTGCTTCGCCAGTCAGTCCTGGAGCCTACGCATGAATCAGCAACGTACCCAGCAGCCCCACGCCGTATGACACCAAGCCGACAACGATGCCGGCCGCTGTCATTTCCAGACCGCTCGCCCACCAGCGCCGTACGGTGACGACGCTCTTTGCCGCGCCTACGGCAAAATGAGCGAGGATACTAACCAGCGCAGCCACGACAATCGCCTGCACGCCGCTCAAAAAGAAGAATGGAATGAGCGGCAGTATCCCTCCCACGAAGGTCGATAAACTGCCGATGCCGGCGGATGTCCAGGGGTTCCCGGCGCCGTCCTCGGCGAGTCCGAGTTCCTCCTGAGCCATGGCTTTCAGAAGCTGCTCCGGGTCGCGGGAAAGGCGTTCGGAGATCTCGATCGCTTCATTTTCCGTAAATCCCTTCAATTGATAGAGCAGTCGTAACTCTTCCTTCTCTTCATCGGGATTCTCCATGATCTCGCGGCGTTCGTGTTCCTGTTCGCTGTGCGCCAATTCGTTTTTGGAACGGGTGGCCAGCCAGGCGCCAACGCCCATCGACAGCGTGCTCGCCACAGCGCCAAAAAAGCCGCTGACCAAA